>Ga0209589_1001765_pt1 | contig 36329 bp, 20 predicted proteins | sample CowpeawhiteBW_FD_187525 | JGI IMG/M metagenome (GOLD analysis project Ga0209589, IMG submission 187525) | Root nodule microbial communities of legume samples collected from California USA - Cow pea white BW (SPAdes) (version 2) | ecosystem: Host-associated > Plants > Roots > Nodule | place: USA...
ATATATATATATATATATATATATATATATATATATATATATATATATATAAATATATATATATATATATATATATATATATATATATATATATAATGGAAACATTGATGTATTTAGGGGAAATTGCAAATGAATCCATAAGCAGCTACTCATGAATCATTATTTTAATATATCAATTGCTCGAATGGTTATTTGATCTGAAACTGGAAATATTTTTATGAACGCCTTTGCTCATGAATTAAATTTGAGTAATACTAATGTATTTTCACATGAATGCCTTTGCTCAATGTTTAATTTTTACCACGAACTGCTTTTTCTCTGGTTGTATGTAGTGATGAGAGGATAGTTTCTCGAGCAATTGAATTAAACGAGCAACTCCAGAAGGTTCTTACAAGACATGATGCACTTCTTTCGGGCAGAGCCATGACAATAGCTAATCACTTGGAGTGTGAAGAAGCAGAAGAGGAAGAAGAACCAGAACAGTTATTCCGGAGGTACCTTGCACATTCTTCATCATGCTAAACATATTCCCTTCTTTATCAAGAATGAAACAGTATCATGAATACTCCTTTCATTTTCTTTTTATTTATTTTACCCAATGAATTCGATTCATTCCAGTTCTTTAGGTTCTTTTCCTGTTAAGTGATTATTAAAAAAAAAAAAGAAACTTCAAACCGAGCTTATGAGTATAGTGTGAATGTGGGCTAATAAACTTGTGTATGAACAATGGTGGTAGATTACGCAAAGGAAAGGCTTGTGCAAGGCCTGAAGATGAAAAAAGGGAACCTGAGTTTCCTCACTTTGGTTTGCTTGAAGAGAGACTCAATCGTCCGTTAATAAGACCACTATCTTTAGAGCCATCTCGAGAAGCTAATAATTGTCCTGCACCTGCTGTGATTCCTCCTCACATGGCAATTCCACCACCACCTTCAAAACACATGGAGAGGGAGAGATATTTTCAGGAAAATAAAAAGGATGGTGCTACTTTGGCTGGCCACTTGAGAGGCCTTTCCTTGCATAGTCACAATGGCAGCAGTTCTCACAGTGGAAGCTTTGATTTTAGTGATTGATCTTTTAACACAAACACATCTTCTTTAACCTTCTACGGTATTGGAATTGAAGTTAGTGATTTCTGTTGTAGTCCTTTTTCGTGTGTTGGAGTGAGAGATGGGGGGTTATAGCTTATAAGCCTGCTTCAATTTATAGGAATGCATGTATAATTAAGGAGTTTCTGAGATCATGTGCCATGAGACCCGAAGTTTTGTAAGTTCCAAGTCCTAGTGTGATGATGTTTTTTCTTTTCTAATCTCTAGGAAACTATAACATATTTTCTTCTCCCAACTTACAAGCTCTTAATATATTTTTCTTACACCAACTGTTACTTGATTGTAATTGGCTTTTATTTTTCTATTACTGATGGAGATGTATGAAAGATGAGATGAAGTTTATGACGTTTAACCAAAAAGTGTTGAATCTCTTTGAATTGTCTGATGGTGTAAAAGTCATTGGATGTGGATGGGTCTTTAAAACGAATAAAGACTCGCAAGGCAACACTGAGATACAAGACAACACTTGTAGTTAGAGGGTTCACTCAAATAGAAATAATCAATTATAAGGAGACATTTGGTTACATTTCTATACAATCTAGAGGAGCTATATATGATAGAAGTGCAAAATAAATCTTAACTACTATTTCTCCTACAGAAGTTGAGATTGTTTCTTGTTTTGAGAATAACTTGCATATTATATGGTAAAAGTTGTATATGAGATTAGTGTTTTAGACTCTTTCTAACTCATTGAACTGATAACTCTGTCAATTTGTATGGTTAAGAAAAACAAAAGTGAACATCGAAGCAATCACATTAATATTAAATATTTAATCATAACGAATATGTCAAAGAACAAAAAATAGTCATTGAATACATTATTACTAAAATTATGATAGACAATCCTATAATTAAAGGTATGCCATCAAAATTTTTAAAGATCATGTAGTAGGAATAAGACTTGATCCAATAATGAGATATTTCACTCTACACATATTTATTGTTTGAGTAAAACTCAATTCAATTTGATATTTCTCATTTATTTTTTACACATATTTGTTTATTTATTTTTACAAAAATATCTCATACTTTTACCTTGGAATAAATATAGGAATTGAGAAACATGATATATTGAAATTCATGAAAGGTAATACTCACTATTAGATCAAGTGTAGAATGTTATGAATCTTGATCATTCAAAACAGTTATGAATCGTTGCTGAACGTCCAGTTTTCAACTTCATTCAACTCATTATCATGTTATCTATAAAATATGGGATTGAGTAAACTGAATGTATCTCCGTAAATTTGTTCCGCACATGTGAAGTTTATGGTGGATAAAATTTTATAAATTGTGAGGGTTTTGAAGTTAGAAGCACAAATCAGAATACTCGTAGCTGTAAAAACAATGGTTGGAGGTTTGTTGTTCATAACCTCAACCTCGCTTCTGGTTAGAGATTATAACATACATACTTCGGAGTGAAAAAAGCTAGACAATTACATATTTTGTAACTGGAATACAATCAAAATCAGTAGCACTTCTACAACCAAAATGGACAAGAGTTTATGAAAAACTCCCATTTTTGTCAACAAAATAGTAAAACTTGTAAAGTCTCAAGATCCGAAAGGAAATTGTGATGTCAAAAACTCTGCTTTAGATACATACAAGAGGTACTATACAGACCACATCACTATACATTATTTTTCTCTTGTTTCCATCCACAGATAATGTGTCTAAACTACATTTGAGAGCTCCTGAGTGCATGCCTTCGATTTTAAGGGACATATAAGATGCTAAAGGTATATACATATACAAGCAAAACTAAATTTCATTGCCGTGGAGAGTAGGTGAGGATTAACTCACCTAAACAAGGGCAATATCCCCCACTGGTGCAGAAATCCCTCACCAGTGGTGACTTCTAAAAACAACAGAAGAAGCACAGCAAGCATAGCAGCTCTTCCATTCCAAGTTTCAGCACTTTTGGTCCATCCCCATTCCCACACAATTACCGGTGGTGGCAACTCCCTCCGCTGTGAATCATATGCTGCCAATAACTCTTCTACGCTGCCCAATGGAACCAAAGACTGCCAAAATCTTTCTATTAGATCAAATGAAACAAGTATGAAATGAAATTGCAAAATATAATATCACTACACATTGGCTCAATTTCTATCAACAGTTTGCTGAAATGGAAATTGTCTAGGTCTGTGCTTCTATACAACTCAACAGAGAACACAGAATAAGATAATTCTTGCTATAATACAAAAATGATAATGGTACCTGTCGAGCTTCAAGGTTTGAAACTGCCATTGCACCAACATAAGGGAGACTCTCAATTACGGCATCTGCCAAATCTGAAATGAAGGTGGGTTCAGTTCCAAGAGCAGGAACACGACCCCATTTTTCTATACCAGAATTTAGAGCCAATTCTTTGTACTCTACATCAATTTCTTCTAGAGTTTCAATATGCTCGCTGACAAAACTGTGAATCAACAGATTTTAACAAAAGACTAATCATATCGGTATCAGACAGGGGCAAAGAAGAAGAGAAGGCGGCAAGCAACCATATAAATAGTTGTAAGAAAAGAAACAGTAAAGATGATGCAGGCTAGTGTCACCTAATTGGTACAGCCAGCAGACTTTTTACTCCCTTTTTCCCAAGTTCAACTATTGTCTCATCTGTATAGGGTTTTAACCATTCCACAGGTCCAACTCTACTCTGTAACAAGAATTATAGCCAATTGTTAGAAATTTGAAAAATGATGCATCTAAAGAGAATAGCCAGGTTTGGCTGTGGAAGAGATTGGTATAGATTTATTGTTTGAGATAAGCAATCTAGTTGACCTATTAACTTAGATGAGCTATCTAGTTTTCACACTTTGGCTAGAATACTGTTTCCCAGTACTCACCAAATTCCCCCAAGATCTTTAATCAAAGAGGTATACATTTTGCAAAGATCTTTCTTTATGTAATGACTGGTGAATCACATGAACTGTTCAGAATATTATTTCCTATTTAATCACTCATTTTTTAAGCGAAATACCAGTCCCAATTTTGGGGAGAACTCTATCAATAGCCTTATGCTTTATATACATAAACAGAAATCTCACTTTAGAGTCTGTTTTTTTTTTCACTTTCTTGTCCTGGATATTGCCAACCGTGATAGAAATGTTCATCTTTGGATGTTAAGGTTCCAATTTCAGTGTAACATATTCCATGTACATGGATAAACCCCAGTACTTAACTTCTTTTTTTCATTTTTCCTTTTAACTATAAATGAATAGTATGTAGTAATAATTTGGTAACAGAAAACAAGAATAATTAAAAAATAAGTAGTGACCTGATAAGCAAGGGTGTATGCATTAGTTATCTTTCTCTTTTCAAGCTCTTCCATGATTAAATCAACACATTCCTCCATCTCTGCTTTGTATGGATCACCAGCCTCTTCTACATAGGCAAGAGGCACCCCATGTGCACTAAAAAATATCATGACCTTCAACATGCATCAAATCAATTACTGTCAGCAACAAGTGTATAAAATGGTGACTGCTAAAAGCTCAAGGTGAGCTCAAGTACAGGAAAAACTTCATCGGCATTACAAAACAAAATATGAAGGATAACCGAAGTTGTTAATAGAAAAATCTTGATAAAAAAGAAAAAATGTATAACACACTTTCACATAGTAGATCATGTCTCTCAACGCCCATCATTCACTAACCTATCCAGAAATATCTGATATGCTGACTGCATAAATTCTGCTATAAATATTCAAAGAAGAATGATGATGACAAGATAAAAATGTCTGCGACCAACACACTTGTCTAAGTCACTTAAACATAAATAATGTTGTACCTTCTCAGGACAGTCAAAACCTTTCAGCTCTTTTTCAATTAAATTTGCCATGGCATTAATGTATCCTTCACGCTGGTACCATGAAGGAATTACGGTATGCTGCATCTTAACTAGATATTCATCCTCTCTGAAGAACCAATACATAAGTCATAACAAAACTGGATGATAGATAATTTGAAGCATATTGATGTGATCACAGTACATTTTTACTAAAGTAATCACCTGAATATACTCTCTAAGAGACGAAGACTTGAACCACTAGTTGAAATTGAAAATTGTGGATAAAGTGGAAGCACAACAAGCTTTGTAATTCCATCCCTTTTAATCTACATGGAGTAAATTATTTCAAAGGAAAAATTAATTAACATTGGATTGAAAATATATCAGAGACAAATGATAAATGAAGCTATATTCATTACTTAGACAACTATCAGTTCACCTAAGTCAAATTATATAATGTTTCCTCCATCCTGTTTCCTATTTACTCTCTCCAAATGTGTAAACCTAGATTTCAATAATTTATTTCTCGTATAATTTCCATACACAGTACATTAAGGTACGGATCAGTTTGAAGGTAAGAGTTTATTCAAGAGGATAACCTGTTAGGTTGCATATCTTTGATTATATAACATAGCAACCTTCAACTGTCCCAAAGAATACAAAAGTTTTGCATTAAGAATGGTAATAACGTCTAAAGGTTAAACACTAATTTATAAGACAAACCAAAAGTATGATTTTAAAAGGTTTCTTACTTCACTTGAATGTAGCTTACGTAAATATACTAAATAAATAAATAGAAATTTTTGGCTAATTTGATAGTCCCATTTTCTCAAAGCAACTTTATATCTTCTAATTTTTACCCTCTCCATCATCTCCCTTTCTGCATATATTTTGTAGGCTATTTTTTCAGTATCTTTTACAACAACCACATTAGTGTGTCTGCTAAAGTGTAGTGTAGTGAAAGGAGACCAAATTATGTCAAAATAGCTAGTACCAGACTGAATCAAAATTATGTTTTGAAATTAGAATGGTATATAAGGACGTCATGAACCTACTAGCCGTTGTTTGGTAAAAGACCTATAATGATTTTATAGTACATTTAAAAAAAAACTGATCACAAAAATAGCCATTTGGGGATGAAACATCCAGGCCCACAGTGTACTGAAATTCAACTTTTCATTAGAACAATGAAGGTGGCAAGATCATACTCTAGAACATTATAGATCACTTGGCCATAAAGACTCTGATACTATGTCATGAACCAACTATAGGTAAAGACTCGTGAATTGCTTAATGTAGGATACATAATTATCAGCCAAGAAATCCTAACAAGCAGAAAGGCAGTAAAAGCAAGTAAACATATGCCACCCACCAACTCATGTAGATTTTGTATTTCCAAATCAAATCGATGAAAATTACTAGTTTCATATATTTATAAACAACTAATCAGAGTATTGAAACTTATAAAAATCAGAACTGTCAGTGGCATAATCTTAATAAATGCAATGCAATTTCACATGGTATTCGAAGGACAAGATGACCAAGTACCTGTTCAATAGCCTCTTCAGTGAATGGATGCCAATAACGCATGCCAACATACACTTTGGCTGGGACATTCTTCGCCCAAAGAGATTTTCTCAACTCTTCAGCCTGTGTACAGAACAGAACCATTAGAAGAGCTAGAACAACGAGAAAGAAAAACAGACAAAAGAAAGCATTTAATGGCGTGTACATGCTGTGTATCTCAACCCCTAACATCAGTATTCAAAATCATTCAGGAAAAAATATCCAATTGTAAAATCTAATAAACATTTGAAAACTTCAAAACTTAGTTTCTAATGCTTAGAAAAAGATTAATTAAAACAAATGAGTAGAGAACGTTAAATGCCCCATGGAAACAATTTTGGCTGCAGAAAACAGTTATAACTTCTTTGTTCAAAATAACTATATACAAAGAACAAAATCTTCTTCATAGAGAGGTGCTTTGGTTTCACGTTCTAAAACAGTTATATGCATTTGGTGCATATACAGAGCTCTGAACCACTCGTGTTCATGGGCAATTGTTTAACGCAAGATAACTTCAAATTTGACGTCTCAAATGCACTATCTAACATGTTCAAAGTGAAATATATGTAGTAATGTGTGGAAAAGAAGCTATTAGGAAGTGCCATGCCTGTGCATCAGTAATGCGTCTAAGAGGAGATCCACCCCCAATAGAAGCATAGCCTTCTTTGCTCTTTGGTGCTCTTAAAACAGATACAAATTTGGCCAAGGGCTTCTGAAGAAAGCTAAACAACCTTGGTAGTCGTATAATATCCTACACAATTGTTCAGAAAATATAACAGTAACAAATCAAAATCTTTAAATAATCGATAAAACAAGTAGCTCAAAGGAATACTGTGTTAAAGCTAGAAGATTACTGGGTCAGCAAAAAGGTTAAACAAAAAAGGCTGCACATCTTCCAGAGTCTCTGGACCTCCGAGGTTCAACAATAACACTCCAATCTTATCATCACCAATAAGAGGTGTATCAGAAAAATCTTGAACTGTAGGAGTTGCTAAAGCTTCAAGTGGCAACAAGCGCCTCTTGACTAACTGCTCAGAAACCAAGGACTGTGTTTCAAACCACCCTGAAGTACTTTTTCCCACTACATAATTTTTCAAAGGATTAGTGTTAGAAGAAGCCTCCACATGGCCTCCAGAGCAGCGATACATCTTTTGAGAGGTACGAATTGTCTGTGGCAACAACCTTTGACAATAAAAAAATATTAAAATTAAAGCACAGTTTAACATTTTTTCGAAGTACAGAATCTTAATTTTATATAGAACTTCTATAATAACAACAATTCAGTGAAATCCATTTCAGCAACTTAACGTAATTCAGAGAACAGCATATCAGACTACGGAATGCAACTTTCGACCCTCGTTGTATAATTAAGGAATGCTTACTTCCATGATCAACACACGATAAGTCATCTTATACTAGCTACCACCACTAATCAGATTTTAAAATATGGTGTTTAAAAGTAAACAGATAACTCCATCTTCGAATCCGACAAGTTAGATGCTGAAAAATTCAGAACACATATATCATACTGTCAGAAGGAACACTCACAGAGGAGACTTGAAATTACGAGAACCATGACTGAGGCAAGGAGGAGGACCGTTATACGAGCAAGAAGAAGAGGAAGGTGGTGAAGGGGCATGAATTGGAGAATTCATAGCTTGATTAATTAAAAAAATACAGCACTTTCACCGCTTTATTGTCTTTCTGTTTCTGCACAAATGCATGTGTGAACCCTTAGCAGCGAAACTCAAGGCTCTAAAAGAAACTAAACCCAGAAGAAATTTGCGGAAAAGGAAAAAACTTTACCAAATCTCCACAAAACTGGAAGAGAAGGAGCAATCCCTAAGCAAAGGGTGTAATGTGAACGAAGAAGACCATGTAAATTTCCATTTTTTATTTTTATTTTTATTTTACATTTTGTATATCTGCAATTGGATTGGTTTTGGGAATGTCATAAATGATGAAACACCATTTGCATCTGAAATCTGAATACAGAGAGGGACACTTGAGGATGAGAGTGACTGCTGAGACTGAGAAAAATCCACAATTCCTCTTCTTCCTCTTTTTTTTTTTGTTATTATCATCTCATCTCCAACAATTTTTACTGCCCACCATTTTCCTGGATATTTTTCCTTACATGGACAAACCACTCTTTCCTTGATTGGTATACCTTTTCTGGCTTTATTTGTATTAAATCAATTTTTATTTATCTGAGCTAGTCTAAATTGATAAAAAAAAAACATAAATGAAAAAAATGGAATTTCTGAATTATCCTATTGGATGTATTATGTATGGTACATATATTTCAAGTTATTTGTTTTCAGATGAGGAGTTGATTTTTTTTAGCAGAAGGTTAGGGATGGATAATGAGAAAGACGAGTTTAATCTAGATTTATAATGCATGATTTAGAAAATGAAATATATTTTTTTTTATATTTTCTTAAATTCGTACTTTTTTATTCTCTCTTTTCTCTTTCCTAAAGTAATATATTTCTAATTATCCAATAACTTCCTTAATTGCCCTGCCTTTATCTCAATCTTTAAATTAAACTTGGTAAATGTTTTTAAAATATAAATAATTATGTTTTCAATTATTGAAATTTAGAATAATCCAATGAACAATTTAACTTGTTAAAGGTCAACGCAATTTGGGTTTGATATACCAATAGGTTAAGGAAAAAGAAAAGCATATTTAATTAGAGCTTAAATGAGAGACCCAAGGTCTTAAGGAAAAAAAATACTTTTTTGTGTTTTAGCATATTAAGCTTAGATTTGGGCAACGGATTTTCCAAAACCATTTTGCTTAGATTTTGTTGACTACATCATACTGTGTTTATGTGTTTCAAATAATCGTTATATCAACCCTTATATATGTGTTTCAAATAATCCCATAATTTCCACAAAAATTAATCTCATTAAATTTAAATTGTTTTTTTATGTTATTTTACCATTAATCCATAAAAACATTATTTAACGTTGATTAAGAAATAGCATTACTTCACATCAACAAATAAATAATCTCCACTATGAAAACTGAAAAATAATCTTATCAATATTAGTTGGAAAAAAGTTTACATTTACATCAGTCAAAAATTAGTTTTATTATCATCAACAAAAAAGAAAAAAAAAAACTCAATTAATATTGATATAGGGGAAAACCATTAAAATCGGTCAAAAAAATTCTAAATATCATTAGTCAAGAAATAACTTTAAGACATGCTAAAAAAATAATCAATATTCATTTAAAAATAACTTGAGAAGAAGAAAATGCATCATCAGAAAACATCAATTATGTGTAGAAAGAAAACTTCAATTGATGTTAACCAAGAACATTTTTTTTCTTACAAGTATAACGAAAAATAATTACATTTAACCAATCTAAAAAACTCTCCCACCAACGTACAATATGGACACTAACGTAAAATGTAAGTTTTCTAACTGGTTAATGAAAATTTCAAACACGTATAAACTAATAATTATATATAGCAGTCAAGTGTTGCAGACTTCATTTAAAAGACTGAAATATTCTACGCCCCTCAAACATAATCACTTCCAACAAATCAAGTTTGACGACCTTTCATTCATCATGCAAAGTCACATGAAAAAGTTTTTGAACTCCTTCGAATGTTAGAAATAACAATTAATTTTTATAAACATTTTGGTTACAACCCTTACAACGTTGGAAAATTTTTAAGTATTTGGAAATAATACTCTTAAGAGGTGACTGAGATTTCATTCAAAGCTTTATTAATGGCATTGAAAAGTTTAATCATCCGCTTTCTGTGATATACGACTCTAGAAGTAAACCAGAAGCAAATACAAGAACTTAAGCCACAATACATGGTTGAAGTCATTGTTTGGTGTGATATTAAAAAAAAAGCATTTTAAAGTTGTCAAAGTTTATCGAGAGAGAGGTTAACGGGAAAAATACAATACCAATCAAACCTGAGTTCAACCACATAAGACATTTGACACCACTCTTAACCCAAACCTTAAGACAATGTGTTTATAGATCTTTAACCACATAAGACATTGACACCATTCTCAACCTAAAACTTTAAAACAATGAATTTAAGGGTCTTTATCCTTATATAGTGCTCTACTTTATCATTTTTAGCCAATAAGAAACTTAGACTCACACTTAAATTCCTAACAAAAGTTAACTAGCCGGGTAATATAAATTATCAGACAACTACTATTCTCATACACGGCTTCCATGGTGATACAGGTAATACTAATTCATTACATCAACACTGCAGCAACTTAGACTGCCTCGCTGGTTTATAGTAGTTAATATAAATTATAGTACACATAAAAATAGGTGATTTCTAGCATAAAAAAAAAAAATAAAACTTTAAACCAACAACACAAGAATTATACTGCTTAACTGATTTGAAATTCTCCACTGGCATGAACTTCCTTCACCCTTTTGTCATACTCATCTTCTTCATCCTCCTCTTCCTCCACATCCTCTTCCCCTTCGTCTTCTTCACCGTCCCACCCAAAACCTTTCACAGGCCTGGATACCGGAGGCGGGTCCCTTGCTTCTCCCACAATTTTCATTATCTCCTCCACACTTTGAACAGAAAAGCTTGGATTGCCTCTCTGGTAATACACAGCTTGAGCTGATTCAGTGAGCTCTCTTGGAAGATTCTTCAAAAACCACGGGTGGTTCTTAATTTCCTTAAGGGAGATTCTCTGCAGACAATAGAGAGAACCAGGTGTGGCAGTTAGCTTGATGTATACTAGATATTGACTCATATCAAAAGCACAAGATTTGTGTTTAAAATGTTGTCTTTCTGTTAAAAGAGGGAAAATTTTGATCTTTACCAATCAACTAAACAAGAGGGTAGCAGATGATTATTAAAGAATAGGGGTTGGGTGCAGAACTTCCCAATAGGTATAGCTTTCAGTCAACAGGGTTTATTATTTCACCAGCTTGATTATTTCTCATCAGCATTATGATCCGCAAAGGTTACAAAGTCAACAAAATAACAGAAGTGTAACTCAGGAATGTAAGAAGGAAACATGAGTTACTTGAAAATTATAACATACCCTTAATGGATTTGCTACAAATATACGAGAAAGGAGGTGTCTGCAGTCTTGAGATATGTGAACATAATCAGGGATTTTGTATTGAACAGCCATGATTCGCTGCGGATAAGAACGGGAAATATGGGTAAGATAATGAGAATATAGCATGAAAGAGTATCAGAATCAGTATTAACAGTGATGGTATTATACCTGAATTGTTTTCCTAAAATTCCTAGGGTCATCCTGATCCTCAAAAGGGTAAGCTCCAACCAGCATCACATAAAGAGTCACTCCACATGACCATACATCAGCCAACTAAAACAATTTTTAGAATACAACATTAAATAGATTCATTGATACATTGGTTATAATAGATACATATAAAGACTTTTCCAGGTAGCATGGTCAAAGAAACAAAGCTACAAAATTAGAGGTAGGCAAGGTGTAACAAGAAATGAAAAGAAATCTCCCCTTGAAAGATCAAGTCCTACGACACAGTCACACATACAAAGATATAGGGAACTATAAAGAACCAATTATATGTAGACTGTAGAGTACATACCTTTCCATCATACTCCCTCCTCGAAAGAACCTCTGGTGCTATATAAGCTGGAGTTCCAACAGTTGATTTGGGACGTGAATGAAGCAGAGATGACTGAACCAAAAATCAGAAACGTGTTCAGACATATGAGGCTAACGTTCATATTATTACAACTTTGAAACTAGTGTTAATCTAATCATTGTAGTACCTTGGAATAGCCGAAGTCACAAATTTTCAAGCGGGGTGCAGGGCTACCATCTAAAAGTGTGTTTTCTAACTTCAAATCTCTGTGGCAAATTTGCTGCAAAAAAAGGAGTAAAATCATAGGTTCTCACTTTGTACATTTCTGACCGCAGAAAGTTCAATAATTTTTCAAGAACTTGAGAAATTGTTATACCATGGCATGACAGTAGTGCACACCAGATATAAGCTGCTGAAAGAAATATCTAGCCTGCAGAATCAAAGGAGAAAATAAATGAGACATGGATACAAGAAATGGTATTAAGGGTGTGAAGAAAATCCCAGAAGGAAGTTATCAACCTCATCTTCACTGAACCTGCCAGCATTGCATATCCTCTCAAAGAGCTCTCCTCCAGCTGCATACTCCATCACTATGGCCAAATGAGTGGGGGTCAAAACCACCTACAAAACCAAAATGCGATTAAATGAGTAAATAATTTAATTAAATAAAGTACTCAATACCAAATAATCCAACATGTTAACAGCTTAAATCCTTGCCTCCTTGAAGCGAATGATATTGGGGTGCCGAAGGGATCTGTGGTTGATAATCTCTCTTGCCACATTCTCGTCAATCTGAAATTGCAGAAGGGGTGAATAAAACTTTCAGAAGCCAAAACAATAGCTTTTCAATTTCATAAATAGAAATTCAAAACAAGAAACAAATAAAAGAATATGAACATCTCCATCTAGTCTGCTTGGTTTTACAGCAGAATGAAAGCCATGCGTTGGATTTGCCAACTCAAAGATTTAGTGAAAGAAAATCAGTTCATAATTATAATCAGTTAGCAGAATCAACTATCTCCGGAAAGAGCTACTCCACATTTAAAAACTAGTTTATAATTGTATTTTCCATCACTTTGTACATTTCTTTCAATCACGCGTAATGAAATTGTCACAAAAAACCATGTAACACCTTTCCTAGATTTTTCACTTTTCACAAATCAGAGCTTCAACCTCACATGCCCGTCATTAATCATCATTTCACATGCAAAACGTGAAAGCAATAACAAATCTGAAGATTGAAGAAACGAAAAAACAAAATATAACATTCGATTATACTTTTTTTGGAAAAGAAAGAAAGAAAGAAAGAAAGAAAGAAAGAAACCTTTTGACCACGCTCGATGTATTTCATGGCAACAAGCTCCTTGGTCTCCTTGTTCCTCATGAGCCTGGCCACCCCAAAATTCCCAGCTCCCAAATCCTTGACAGCCTCATACTTTTCCATAATCAAATCCCTCGACTCAACCAAAGATGCTACCTGATATTACGGTTACGAATGGAAGAAAAGGGGTTCAAACTTGAAACTTGAAACTCAAAGGGGGCATGCAAGACCCTTGTAGAATCACAACACCATTTCACACTCTGATCAAAAGGGTTATATAAAGGTGGTCCCTTTCACCGAAAAAAAAACGGTTCTTTTTCCACACACACATACAATAATGTGTAATATATGTATATAGAGAGAGAGATGGGGGTGGGGGTGAAGAATTATTTAGAGCGGGAGAGAAGAAAGTGCACGTGGGAGAGTGAGAGAGAAAACATTAGAAAATTGGGGTAGGATGGGATCTAATCAATGAACATGAAGAAGATGAAGGCAAAGCAGCTTGAATCCAGTTAATTAGTGAGTACCCTTTTGGTTTGGTTTTTGATTTGAGTTGTGAAACTGAGAATTGAGATTGGAAATTTGGAATTGGTATTTGGAATGGGATCTCTTACAACGCCGATGCTGTAGGGGACAGGACAGGGACTCCTTTCTCTTCATTCCTCAATCTTCTTTGTCGTTTTCACAAGCTACCTTCTCTTCTTTTTTTTCTTTTTTTCTTTTTTTTTTCTTTTAATTTAACAGCTTCTTTCTTTCTTTATTTCTTTCACTCGCCCAAAAACCACTCCACCCTTTAATTATTAATTAATCAAACAAATACGTAAATATTGTATGTAGTATGTACCCCACACGTATATATACGTTAGGGTATCTTCTATCCATTTTTATAATGTTGTGCTTTTTAAAATCCATTTAAAGTACAATAATTATACATAAATTTTTTTATGTTTAACTTTATACTATGATATATTTAGGTACTTGAGCACTTACGGAATTATAATTCTTATTAATTTATAATTTCAAATGTTTAAAATGAAATTATTAATTACCTTTTAATACATAACAGTATAGAATTAATATACACATTTAATATATCTGTTTTGCTCAGTAATAAATTAATAAACAATATTACAAATGTTATCCTTTAAACGTTGAGAGAAATTCTCATATCCACAAAATTGCCACATCTTCATTTCATTTTCTAAAAAAATAAAATATTTCTATCCAAACTCGTTGTGTCATGTTAACAAACATCCAATCCTAACCATATAACTCAAAAAAACAAATAGACTGGTATTGTGATTATTTATGTTAAAATTAATGACTTGATATTGAATAAAAGTGTTATTAGGAAACTTTTTCTTTACCATGTTATATAACTTTCTGATATTAAATATAGTGTGTGTGTGTTTTTTTTTTTCATTCACAAACATTGTTGCCAATCTCAATTTAAATATAGTAATAAACTTTGAAGGTGAAATCAATTTGAAAATTTTGAATCTTAGACTATAATTTTAATTTCAAATCGTATCTCTTTTATCTATTCATATGTAATTAAAGACAATATTTAGCATGGAAAACAATGATATCATCGTTTTAAAATATGTATTGGTAAATATGCCATTTCTTCTTTATTAAATATGTAACTTCATCCTGAATAATAATAAAAATTATATGTCGTTTTATTTGATTTATATTAAACCTACTCTGAAAAATATGCATGCCAAGCATAAAAACTGTTAATAATTATATTTACTCTTATTGAAAATAATAAAAAATTACATTAAAATATTAACATAATAAATAAGACATAAAAAAATGTTATTGATTTAAGTGTTATAATCTTAAATGAAATATGAAAGTTGGACAGTTTTGTTCTTACTTTTAGTATTCTATTTTTTTTAGCGATATTTGAACTGTATTTAATAAAATTAGTTGAAAACCTCAGTTGTAACTGAAAAAATTAACTAAGAGTTGAGAAATTAAGTTGAAAATGTTTGATAAAACTAGTTAATCAACTAGTTGAAAGTTATAACTTAACTCATAAAAATATAACTAATTATTGGATTAAATTTTAATATTAGATAACTTTCATATTTTTAAATTATAATTTTGTATTTTTTGTTTCTTTAATATTTATAATCTAAACTTATTATATAGATGAAATTTCAAATAATGTTTATGTAAAAATTTATTCCTCATTATAATTTAAAATAGTTATCACTTTACGAACAATAAATATTTTATTAAAAGTAAAATAAATAATTGAATAATTTAAATAATAATAAGTATACTTAACGTCAATTACAAAAAATGTAGCAATAAAACATAAACCAAAAATTGTTATCATACATACATCTATAACTATATATAAAGGGGATTCCCTCTTTTGTGTCCACATTTCATAATTCCAACTTTCCAATTGTTGATAAAGCCGTGCCCAATTGTTGAGCCCACTAGACAACTGAAAGAGGCTAATGCTTCATGCACCCCATAATTACTAATTGTGTCCTGCAAAATCAAGTAAAGACTCAAATATTTTCCATCATTGCATCACATCACCACTGTTGTTTTTCACCATCGTTGTCACTCCGGTGCTGCAGAGAAAGAATACTGCAGAAGAAAAAGACGAGAAAAAATGTGGAAAAAAAAAACTTTCTCATAAGCTTTTTGCAGAATGTATTTATTGATTTCTAGAAAGCTCTTTCCATAATACACGTATTATGTGTTTTGAAAACATTTTCTGGAAGAAATTATATGCATTCCAATATATATTTTATGCGTTTTTTGAAAATTTATGAAAATCTCATTTAAGAAATCTTGTTCTGAGAGTTTTGTTCAAAAAGTTCCTAAAAGTTTGTTCTGGAATGTTTTAAAATAGTCATTTTCGCAAATTTGAGAGGTGTGTGAAGAATTTGTGGAGGTGCAGGAAGTAAAAGAATTTGAAATAAGGTTCTCGAAAGGCCCAGAAAAAAACGTAGTAAGGGCCGAGTTGTATTTGTAGTTGCCAAAGAGCAGTTTTTGTTGGCAGGGATTATGGTCATGGTTCGGTTTTCTTTCACACCCTGTCTTTAGAAGAATTAAACATCTAACTACAATAATAGGTAATATTTATTTTCTTATGTTTTTCAACTTTGGCTTATGGATTTTTTTTTTCAATTTTTTTATACTGCTAAATGTTCTTAATTTATTAATTTTTATGAAAACGAATCAATATAATTTTTTTGTTGTTGATAGTAATATCTAACAGGAATAACAAATAATTTGACATAAATTATAAATGTGAGGAATGCTGTCATCATAATTTTTTACAAAAAAGAATTACATTGACTTGTTTTTGATTAATTGAAAAAAATTATAATAAGAAAAGAAAAAAAAATTGTTAAATGACCTGTGATGGAATGTGGACCAAAGTAAAACACTTTAATGGTCTGGATGGAATCATAGGTACAGCTAGACTTTCACAGATGACAACAAAACAAAACAGATTCCTAACAGAAGAAGAAGCATGCAAAGTGCAGGTGTGCCACACCCTAGCTTTTTAGGGACAGTAACACCCTAACCAACCACACTTCTCATCAATTTTTAACGTTATTCCTTCCCATCTTCTCTTTTTCTGTCTATTTATCAATTTTCTTTTGGTTAATTACAACACTATTTCTTCTGGACACAAGCATTAACTCCCAGATTATCTTTTTAAAGAACAATATATGAAACAAATATGAACAACGGCACCAAAATCCGGAGTTTGAAATGCCATTTTTGGCAAATTTTGAAAAAAGAGATAAATAATGTGAATTGATTTTCTTTAAGAAACATATATAACATATAATTTCACAAAACCATGTCTCTGAATTTGGTTTTACTCTAATTCGATAAAACCGCGTCTAATTGTTTTTACTTTAGAAACGTATATAAATAGTCAAACACGTGTAAATTACTTACTTCTAATTCTCTTGAGCACAATATCTATAATGCAATTAATCTATATATTTTATTTATAAAATAAAAAACAAAATCATCGGATATTTTAACGGGAACATTGTTATATTAATATTAAGTTGTGCTGAGAATAAAAGGGTGGAAAAAAGAGTTGGGTTGGAAAGTGGGGGGTGAGTAACTGGTAAGTAGGGCCACGATCCGTTGGATAATTGAGATGGTGTAGCCGGCAAAACCGCCGTTGATTTTCCTAATTCCGAGTTACAACGTTACATTACAAGATATACAACAAAACAGGTCCCACACATGGGTCCCACCTTCTACGTTAAGGTTTCTCCTTCCAAGCTGTCACAACACAACACAACACAACACTACAACACGATCTTCCCTTCTCTTACATTACTCCCTCTCCACTACACTCATGACTCACCACTTCTTCCATCACTCTTTATAACCCCTCTCTCCCTTCTTCCTCATTCCTCATTCCTCATTCCTCATTCACAATACTCTCTTCTTCATTTCTCTTTCTTCTTCTCATCGTTTCTCACTATAAACTTTTCTATATCTCATATGGCTGAAGAGGCTTCAAACCAAGCACCACCTTCTCAAGAATCTGTGGTGCAAGTGGAGGAAGTGGTGGTAACTGATGTTCTTCAGCCTGCAGACAAAACACCACCACCGCCGCCAACTACAACGACCACTGTTCCTGTCGAGAGAGATTCGCCGCCACAACCTGAGCCTGAGGCGCCGGAGAAGAAGCCTGTTGAGGAAACCGTTACTCTCGAGACTCACCTCTCCAAACCCAACAACGCCGATGACAGCAGCAATGATGAGAAAGTCTCTGAATTCAAGGAAGAAAGCACCAAACTTTCCGACCTGTCGGAAAACCAGAACAAGGCACTCCAAGACCTCAAGAAGCTCGTTCAAGAAGCACTCCAAAGTCACGAGTTTTCCTCCAAAGAAGAAAAGAAGACACCTCCAACAACGGCTTCTGCTGCTGACAAGGAAGAACAACAACAGCCGCAGCAACAAGAAGAAGTTGTGACTGAAACTAAAACTGATGCTGCCCCAGAAAAAACCGAGGAGGAACAGGTGGAAACAAAGAAAGAGGACCAAGTCGAAACAGAGAAAGAGGAACAAGTAGAAAAAGAAGAGAAGAAGGAGGAAGTGAAAGAAACGAAGGAAGATGATGATGGAGCAAAAACTGTGGAGGCCATTGAAGAGACCGTTGTTGCTGTCTCTTCTTCTGTTCCGCCTCAAGCTGAAGAGAAAGCTTCTGAAACGGAGGCCAAAGAGGAAGCTTCGCCGCCACTTCCACCCGAAGAAGTTTCCATTTGGGGAGTGCCACTTCTTGCTGACGAGAGGAGCGATGTGATTCTTTTGAAGTTTCTGCGCGCGAGAGAGTTTAAAGTTAAGGAGGCGTTCACCATGCTGAAGAACACGATCCGGTGGAGGAAGGAGTTTGGGATGGAGGAGCTGATGGAGGAGAAGCTGGGGGATGAGTTGGAGAAGGTGGTGTTCATGCATGGCACTGACAAGGAGGGACACCCCGTGTGTTACAACATATACGGGGAGTTCCAGAATAAGGATTTGTACAGGAAAACTTTTTCCGATGAGGAGAAGAGAGAGAAGTTCCTCAGATGGAGAATTCAGTTCCTGGAAAAGAGTATAAGGAAGTTGGATTTCAACCCTGGTGGCATTTGCACCATTGTTCAGGTCAATGACCTCAACAAATCTCCTGGACCTGCCAAGTGGGAACTAAGACAAGCCACCAAAAATGCCCTACAATTGCTTCAAGACAATTACCCTGAATTTGTAGCCAAACAGGTACTCTCCTACACTTTTACAATTCACTGTTTCTAATGATAAATTGTTGAAATTTTCAACTGTATCTGATTATCTCACTAGTTCTGATTATTTGTCTGTTAGTCTTTCTGGATTCTCCTTTGATTCCCCAGCCTGAATTTGAATGATTAAATGCAAAGATTGGGACTGCGCGCATACAATACACATACACATGCTAATCAAATCCAAATGCGTGTTGCTTTAAATCTCGTTTTTGTTTTGGTTCAGATTTTCATTAATGTACCATGGTGGTACCTGGCAGTGAATAGGATGATAAGTCCTTTTCTTACTCAAAGGAGTAAGAGTAAGTTTGTCTTTGCTGGGCCTTCGAAATCAACAGAAACCCTTTTGAGGTGAGAACATAAAGTTTCAAATTTTGCTTTATCTTTGTGGTGTTTTGGTTTGGTTTATGGTTTTGATGTGTCTGTCTCTTTGCACTTTCAGTTACATAGCTCCGGAACAGCTTCCGGTGAAATACGGTGGATTAAGCAAAGATGGGGAGATCGCAAATACCGATGCTGTCACAGAAATCACAGTGAGGGCGGCGTCAAAGCATACCGTTGAATTTCCAGTAACTGAGGTTGGCTTTCCATTGCTTTTTTCCGGACAGGTTTTTGAGAATCCAAAGAATTCAGCATCGGAATGGGGAATCTTTCATAGGATTCCCTGTTCTCAATATTTTATGCCACAAAATGTGCAGGCTTGAAGAAAATTAAATTTCAGTAGTAAATTAATTAATACATCGTACATAAGTAAATTAAGAACGAGCACGATAAATTCGGTAGAGGTTTGAAAAATGAACATAAAAACCAGCTTCTTTTGTTAGCTATCTTTTGCAGAGAGGTTGGAATAGTCAAATTTTTTTTCATATATTTCTCAAGCTTTAGAGCCAAATTTCTACTCGTGTTCAGGAAACAAATAAAATGTGTGGACCACTTTTGATGTCTGATAGGCTATGTTCTGCAAAAGATAAAGTAACGTTGAATATTAAATTTGTCGGATATTTCAATAGTGATGATTGATGACAGAAATTGATGTTCAATCAAATGCAACCAACCATAAGGAAAACACGGGACGAAAACTTGAGAGAAAAAGAAAAGAGTATGATTATGATATTAATGTCCTACAAAGTATAGTGTTGCATATTTAAGTTCTGCATCTTATATAGTTACTATTAGAAGCTGGTATAGGAGTTATATCAGTTAAAGTCCTAGAATTGATGAATAGATTGAAAGATGATGAAAATGTTTGGTAGAATGGTTTTATTTACTTATGTTTTTGTGAACGTGCAGAAGTGTTTACTCTCTTGGGAGCTGAGAGTAATAGGGTGGGAAGTAAGCTATGGTGCAGAATTTGTACCAGATTCAGAAGGAAGCTATACAGTAATTGTGCAGAAGAGTAGAAAGGTTGGTTCATCAGAAGAACCAGTGGTTTGCAATAGTTTTAAGGTTGGTGAACCTGGAAAAGTTGTTCTCACAATTGACAACACAAGCTCCAAGAAGAAGCTGCTCTTGTACCGATTGAAGACCAAACCTTCACCCTCAGATTGATTAAAGTTATCATTATTATGTTTATCTGCAAGTGGGAAAGGGAAGAACAAGAACAGTACCTGCATTCGTTGCTCACAAAGATTAATTATGACTTTCCTGCTGTTCATATATGAATATATAAAGTTTTTGTTTCAATGATTATTATTATTATCATGTGTTCAACCATATCATATAATTTTATATATACCCCTTTCTGTGTTTCTCTTGGCATGCTTATTTATTGTTGTTGTCATCACTGAAGATAAATGTCAAGGTCCCTTTTTGAATTTGGGGTGTCTTTTGAGTTGGTGTTATTCATATTATGGAGAAGTTGTTGCTCCATTTGTATGTTATGAATATCATGTAAATTTTGGTGGGACCTCTATCTGTGTCTCTCTGTCTGTACCCAAAGCATGAAGTGTTTGAGAGCTGTCATGATCTGTGTTCCCATCAAGTGATGATGTGAATGTCTATAATGGCTGTGTCACGTTGTTATATTGTGGTTAAGTCTTGAATCAGCTTTTTGAATGATTTGACTCACTTTCATTACACCAACTTAAAACCATTCTTGGATTTTTCTTTGGGTGTTCTAAACTTGGTCTGTGAAACAAATTCTGTTTTTGGACATGTTTTAAAATATGTTTATACACTGTCTGAAATGTTTTTTTTTTCTTGATGAAAGCTGTATCAAGGTTTCTTTTACAACTTTGTATAAATTCAAACATTTTGTTGAAAATATTTTCAAGGATTCTTTCTACTTGAATTCTCATCCTTATCCATTAAAAACATCTAGGTCCCATTGAGGTAGAGATTGAGAATTGGAGTTGGAATCAAATCTTAAAAATGAGATCTGAACATTTCCACTTTTGGTGCATATATCGAAATTGAAAATTTAATTCTAACTTCAATTCTGTAAAATTAAAAATCAGTTAATTCATAAAATAGTTAATTACATCTTAGTTCAGATCTTCAGAATTATATTTCTAGTTAAAAAGAATACTATATTTTCTTTATTCTCAAATAGTTGTCATTAGAGAGGTGCATAATAAAGAAACCAATAAATCTACGAATATTTTAGAAAGAAATTGATCATGAAAACAGATTATTTTACAATTTTTTTACTTTAATTTCTTCAAAGAAAAAGCTATTCATTTTAATATTTTTTCCATTACCATTTTGTAAGAATGTAAGTGAACAACATTTTGCAAGTTCAGAAACTAAAGTAAGCTTTTCAAAAAATTAAAGAAAAATAAGGATCAAGATATATCATTTTAAGAATAAAAATAGGACTATTCTGAAAAAAGGGCAAGAAAGTATTACATTAAAAAAAAATATCTTCTTTTCGGTGGGTTAACAAATATTTCTATGAAACTATAATAAAACAAGAAATAACTTTAAAAATATTTTTAAAATAGAGAGAAAGACTATTTTATTTTTCATGTTAAATATTTTAGTAGGTATTATCATTGCCATGTGTTATGTGATGCATTGACAACTCTTTTTGCTGGCACCAACTCATGACTCTTGGCTACTACATCTACTTACAACATCCAACCAATCATAAATATCCTTCATATCTTTTATTTAATCTTTCTGCAAATAAATTTATATATACTTATCCATTAAAAAGAATGGTCGGAGACAACTTACTCAAAAGGAGATTAATTTTGTTAAGTATGTTAATGTATTTATTTACTGAAGAAATAAAAAAAAGGTTGAATCTTTGAGTTGCATATGGCAGCCATGAAGAAGAAATGGCATGTGTAAATTGAGAAAATAGGAAGACAGTGAAAGGGCCCAAAGATATTAAAAGTGGGTGCTTTAACTTTTGTGCACCGAATTTCATCATAAAGACCACTGATTACTCTAAACTAGCTAGCTTTTGATCCGTTTAAAAACTCTTTAGGCACTGTTTAGCTTCTTTTTTCAAACAAACTTTTGATCCTTTTAAGGCATGAAGTGCAGGAGGAGCATGATTTAGACCAAGCACGTAGCAATGTTATAGAAGTGTTTTTGTTTCTTTAGTTAGGCAAAGCCTTAAAACAAAACATCTTAGTACTATTTCCTCCTTCATCATGTGTCTGTCAGATCAACATTAATGTTTCTTGCGTAAGTGGATACACTGCTCCTTCTGTCTTTGTTATTTTAAGGAAAAGTGGGTTCAAAAATGGTTTAAAGATAAAACACCACAACAAGTGAAAAAAATTCTCAATCATTTTTTCCTGATTTTAAAGAAAATAAAATCTTCTGGAATCCTGGGGCAATCATTTCCCTCTATCCCTTCTTTTATAATTGATCAAAAAAATGTTTTTGTTTTTGGAAAAGAAAAAGATAAAAGGAAAGGAGATTAGAAAAGAGCAATGGGATCTGAGGGAATCCAATTCTGATGAAAAGAGAAGGAAGGAAGAAGAATATTTGAAGTTGAAAATGATACGTCAAATGTTGCAGTCTCTTAACGTTAGGAGTTGTCGATTTCGGTGTTCACAAGTCACGAGCATTAACGAAGTGACAAAAAAACGATTCTGTGATAAGAAAAAGTGCAAAAAACTAAAGTGGCATGGTTTCCAAAGATGTTATGTGTGTGTTTTGATTAATAAGGAGATGCAACATTCAGAGACTCCAAAAGAAACAAACCAAGTGAGAAAATGGTGTCACTTTAGTTCACTTATTGCTGTTTTTTTTTCTCTTTCCATGTACCTTTTTCTCAGTGTTGTGGTTTGAGCTGCAATTTTAGGCCTTGTAATTCTCCACCAGCTATGTCGTAACGGAAATAAAGTGCTTTTCTTGTCTTCTATACAAAGATTTTCAAATAAAATCTGAAATGTAAGGCTGCCATACTTGTTTGGTTGCATATTACTTATATAGTATCAATTAAAAACGTAAATGATTTGTTAGTAATTAAACTTTGACAATTTTATCTTATAATTTGATTTGAGATTTCATTTAATTTTTTACTTTTTTTTAACTTTTTATATTTTAAAATCACTTAAAAAATTAGTTCATATTATAAAAAAAATTATCAAAAATATATTAATTATGTTACCAAAATATTACTGTTCATTAAAAATAAAATTAATTTACACTATTTGAGTGGATATAAATTTTATTTTATAAGATGAAGTTAAATTTAAAATTTATTTATTTAATATGGTATAATAATATAACAATTAACAGTATAATGATGATAAATTTGCTAAATAGAAAAAAAAAATCAAATGGAAGAAACAGTTATTTTTGGTTTTACGGATAACAAAAGATGAATATTATATTATGAAATATAGAAAAATATAAGACGAATATTTAATATTTTTTTGATTGGATATTTCGAAGATAGTTTTGAATTCAAAAAATGTCTTCTAACAAATTCAATCCAGGTAATATTAAAAAATATATTTCAAAATAAGTGATTTGAAAAGTATTTTTGGATTCGAAAATAATTTTTAGAACACTCATTTTGGATTTTTTTTAATATGTTGGAATGGATATTCCAGAAAATATTTTTGGATTTAAAAGTAACTTTTGGAACACTAGTTCTAGAAATATTTTTTATATTTTGAAATGTATTTTGAGATTCATAAATACTTTCCTAAACACTATTTTGAAATACAAAAGAAAAATGACATACATGTTTTGCAAGTAATTTAGATCTAAAAATATCTTTTAGAACTTTCAATTTGAGATATATTTAAAATTATATTTCATAATAGTCCTTTCAAAGATATTTTCAAATTCAAAAATATATTTCAAAACAGTCATTCCAAAATAAAATAAAAAATGAAATGAATATTTTGAAAGTCATTTGGAATCTAAAAATATCTTCCAATGAATGTTTTTAAAATTTTATTTGAGAATAGTCATCTTGAAAAATATTTCCAAATCCATAAATACCTTTCAGAATGATTTTTCTAAAATATAATGTTAAATACATTACAAATTAGATGTTCTTAAATATATTTTTTGGATTGGAAATCATTTTCAAAATACTTCTAGGATGTGTTTGAAAAATGCATTCCATCTTTTCCACTTTCGACATTCCTCACTTGCCATAACTTAGGATTCGTGTTGTTGTGTTGGAACGAAGTCATAAAAATGCACGAAGGGTGATAAAGATGATGGACACATATGAAGGGGGAAGATGGATGTAAAAGAATACTGAAGAGAAAATGTTAGGGGTGTGTACCAGTGCTGATGCGATGAACGGAGAGAACGATGGGTAAGAGGAAAAGGGTAAAATTGGAATATATGACTTTAGGGGGCGTGCAGGAAGAAAAGGCCATCTATCTCATGGGCTTGATGTAAATTTTCGTAGTCTGTGTTTAGAGATCTTAAATTTGGCCCATAGAAATAAGGCATGGGACAAGTGTCCACGGCCTACTACGTTTTGAACAATTCAAATTCTTTCATCACTGGCTATTGTTTAACAAAATTGGATGGGATTTTCTTTTTATATCCCCTTATTTTTTTTTAAAAAAAAATTGAACTTAGGATAAAATCAACTTCAAACTAAGTGTATTTTTTTCAAGTATTTTTCATAAAATACTCTTCTAATCCTTGGTAAAAATTGATAAAATAACTAAGTTAACATGAATCATCTAACTAAAAAATCTAATAAATCCAAGAGGACGAACTCATTTTTTACTTACTAGAATTTTCTTAGGCATGTGAATCATAAATATGTGCAGTTTTAAGAAGAAGAAAAAATCTCCTCGATTTTCCACATAACCATTAATTCACCTGCAAATTATAACGTGCAAAAGCTGAAAAGGAAACACACAGAGAGGTACAATAAATGTTTTTCACACTTTACATGGCACCGATTGCCGTCAATGTGTGTGGTGATTGTGTGGTTCTCTGATTGGACCTTCACTTCCACAAACCTTACGGTGGCACCTTACGACCCTTCTCTGCGCACACGTAATTGCTTTGCATGTTACACTTATCTTCCACCTCTAACACAATCTCTCACACATACACCCATATATAACAACATCAACACCCTCAATTTCTTCACTTCCACCTCAACAATTCATCACTCATGGAGAGAAAAACTTTGAGCTTCGTCTTCTTGCTCCTTCTCGTCTTAGCCTCTGGTAAGATGCATATACAATATTTCCTTGGTTGGTGATGTTATTTGAGTGATTAATAATGTGTTAATTGTGATGTGAAACCAGATGTGGCTGTAGAAAGAGGAGAGGCTAAAACCTGCATGACAAAGAAAGAAGGGTGGGGAAGATGCTTAATTGACACCACCTGTGCACATTCATGCAGGAAATATGGTTACATGGGAGGCAAGTGCCAAGGCATCACGCGCCGCTGCTATTGTCTACTCAACTGCTGAGTAGCCATCACGCGCCGCTTCCTATATCATATCGTGTCATCACAAATAAACATAGCATCACTGCTACTACTACACCGGGGTGCTACTGGGTTAAGTAACTATATTTATATATATCTCTATATATATATAGCTACATGTGTCTGTCATGAGCAAGTATGATGTTGTGATCTGTTTATGGGTCCATCTTCTTCTTGCTCTGTTAAGAGTGTAATCAGTTCTATCTATGGTTATGTAATAATATTTAATGGAAATATATTTTGCATTCTTCTTGTCTTTTTCTCCACAAATGCAAATGCAGTGAAAAATAATATAATGGGGAACAAGGATGCTGAACTCTGTTATACATAACACACGACTTGAAAATACTAGAAGTACTAGTTTATACAGAAGAAAATGAATCTTCGCTAAACTTCAGATGGAACAGCTATGGAGTTTCAAAGTTGTGCCTGTTCTCTATTGTATTAAATAAGTAATAGCATTAATTACATTAGAGAAAATACTGATATAATAAACATAAAATTTTAAAGTTAGTACTTTAAATTTTATAATTCAAAATGATAATGGGGATTTCGTTACTAATAATTAAAATAGTTTAAAATAAAAAAGAATTAAAAATATGTTATCTATATTGTTATAAAATAGAAAAAAGTTTAAATTGCTTCAAAATTGGATATATGAAACACTACAAGAAGATTAGAAAACTTTTAAATGATACAAATTTAAGTGGATAAAAATATATTTAGAATCAAATTTTTTAGTACAGTTTTTTTTTTTTTTTTTACAGAGACTAATATAAAGATAATTTTAATATTAATTTTTAAAGAAATTGCAGCCTAAAAATATATTTTTTCTTCCTCATACCATGAACATCCTATGAGACAGTTCCAAGGCATCTTTATAGAAGCCCTGCAAGAATTCAGTAAGAATGTGTTAGAATTTTTGTTTGATTACGTCTATTCAACACTTATAATATAATAATATAGTATATTTATTTTAAAATATAAAATAAATAGCTATAAAGAAATTATTTTGTTAATTAGTATTTTTGTTTGAATACACCTATTCAATACTTATAATATAATATATTTATTTTAAAATTTGAAGAGTCTCAATCTGACATTTTTCATTTTGTTTATGTGATTTATTATTTATATTAACTAATAGTATGTGAGTTGGACCGCACCTCCAATACTATCGAAAATTTGTCTTGAAGAAGGTGTTGCCAGTCAGTATTCTGAAACAGTTTCGTTTAAATGTTTTTTAAGTGCTTTCTAAAAGTATTAATATTTACAGAAAATACAATCTAATTATTTTATTTAATCTTTTCTGTGCAATTTAATCATTTTATTTAATTTTTTCTGTGTTTTACATCATGAAATGATTTATTTTCCTTTTAAGTACTTAAGTTCGCGTGTTCCGTTTTTTCCCCCAACCATCATTGGAACAAAACACTATTAAAAAAAGTATATTTCTGTTCGTAAAACATTATTAAACAAAAGTATATTTGGTGTTTGTAAAATATTATTACCAATTTCTTTTAAAAAACTTTTTCATAAAAGATATGTAGAAAATATTCGTAAATTATAATATAGTAGAAAATAATTATTTGTAAGAAATAATTATTTATGAAAGAATTATTTATTGATTAAAACAACTCTTAAAAATAAATAGTTAAAAAAATTATTTACTTACAAAATGTTCTAAATTTTTTAACATTGTAAAAAAAAATCAATAAAGTATTAAAATTTTTAGTAGTGAAATAACTTACGTAAGCACATAGGTTTAATATTTTATTCATAAATAATGTTTTTGTCGAAATTTATAAATTTTTAATATATTTCGATAAAATTTAATTATATTTTAGATAGTATTGATATTTATGGCAAGTAAAATGGAAATTCTAAGTATTATTTTTTGAGAAATGATGAATATGTAACTCTTACTAAAAAAACACAATCTTGGATTTTGCTAAACAGTGTTATAAGAACATTCGTTAAAAATAATTAATATAGATTGAAGTAAAATAGAAATTCTAAGTATTATTTTTTGAGAAATGATGAATATGTAACTTTTACTAAGGAAGAAAACAATATCTTGGATTTTGCTAAACAGTATTATAAAAGAACATTCTTTAAAAATAATTAATATAAATTGAATTATATAAAAGTATATAATTAAGTATGATAGTAAATAAAATATGATATAATAATTATTAATGCAATATCTTAATATATTATTTAATATTCACTGATAAAAATAAAAAAATAAAAAATAAAAATATAAAAAAATTTTAATATTATTAAATATAATTAAACACAAGTAAGTTTAAATTAATAGAAAAAATAAAAAAAATGTTAAACATCTAAAATTAAAAAAATAAACTAAAGCATCAATCCGATACTAATACACATCAATTTGAGTAAAAACTAAATATATTTTTATATATTTTATATATTTAATATTAGAAACTTTTTTTGTACATCTATGTCTATATATATATATATATATATATATATATATATATATATATATATATTTATATATATATATATATATATATTTCCATATTTATTTTTCAATTTTACCTTTTAAATATTCTTTTAAATAAAAATAATTATTTTATTAATATTATTTTTTAAATGATCATTTGTTTAATTTAATCATTCTTTTATTTGATTGTTTTTTTAACTTAATCATTATAAATTTAATCATTATAAATGAAAAATAATTATTATAAAACTATAAAAAGTATTTATATTTAATTTTATGATTATAATAATAACTTAATTATAATTTTATTCTTTTTATTATCAAAGTAAATACAATGTTTTTACTCGTTTAAAAAAATTGTAATTACTCTTTCCATTTTTATGCTCGTTCAAAAATATCAAGTTGGTCTTCCAGTGTTTTTTTAATCTTAATTTAGTCTCGATCTTTGAAAAAATGATGCAATTTGATCATCTTTTTTAAATGTTTTGAATTAAACAAAGGTTTGTTAATCAAGATTGAAGTTGTGAATAAAGATAGTTTGTTTTGTTGGTGTAATTGAAATAATTCTAGTCTCAATTTTGATGAAAAATATTTGTTTCACTTAATATATTTAATAAAAAGGATCAAATTGCATCAATTTTTAAAAATCGGGACCAAATTGAAATTAAAAAAAAATTAGAAGATCATCTTGATATTTTTGGACAAGAAAATAAAAAAGAAAGTAACTCAACCCAACCAAAATTTTGACACTCCAAATCAAAATATTGGTTGAAAATCCGCCACAAACCTTAAACTTTTAATATGCATGACAACTACTAAAAAAAACAAGATGACAGATAATCATGTCTCTCAATTAATAAAAACAAAAATTAAACTACAGAAACTCAATTAAAAAGTTTTAATAATATTGAAAATTCAATGGATAGAAAAAAATAATAAAAACACTCAGTTTGAAAAACACAGTTCAAAGGAACTTGAAGCTTAATTGAAGCTTAATTAAGAAGTGAAGGTTACATTAATCAAGAAAGAAGAAGCAAACGTTACAAATTCAAAAAAATAAGTCAAATTTCATTTAAAACACAGCAAAAATAAAGTTTCAGTATAAAGAATTTAAAATTTCCTTGAATAGAGTGATTCCCAAATAGAGTAAAAATCACATTAAACCCACTCCATGTAGCAATTAAGAAGTGTACGTTTACATTGACGAAGAAACAAAGAAACAAACGTTACAAATTTTAAAAAATAATAGCCAAATTTCATTTAACAAACAACAAAAATAAAATTTCAGTATGTTTGAAAATATTACTTAATATTTTTTTTTATTTAAATTAGTTTTTAAAAAATATTTCAGGTTTAGAGATATATTTCAGTTTTAAGAAATTAGTTATTATTTTATATTAAGAGTGAGATATTGTAATTATTTTATACTTGATATTCTGTTACATTTTACTCTATATATAGGGTATATCAATAAAATATAAAAATATGTTCTTCCGTATAACATATCACATATATCTCTCATATTTCTCATATCTCTTATATTTTCAAAAGTCCTAAAAATCCCAACAACTGGTATCTATGTTGGGAATAGTCCAAGTGTGAGTCAAAGTCCCACATTGGATAGAAAAAACAAAGTTAAACACTATATAAGAATACAACATTATCTTAAGGTTTAAGTGGTGTCTAAAGTTTTATATGTGTAAGACTAATGACATAAAATCATATGAAACCACAATCTCTCAATGACCATAACAATGACCATGTCTATAAACCATAAACCATATATATGAAAAAATATATAACCTATCACAGTATATAAAGAAGTGCAGAAGAGAAAAACCCCAATTTGTTCCATCTGAAGTAGTTTTTGAGGTTGAAGAATAGACATCGATGGAGAGAAAAACAATCTTAGGATTTATGCTGCTTCTCGTCCTAATCTTTACTTCCAGTAAGATATTATATTGATTAAGTTGTTTTTGTGTTATATTAAATGAAGTGATGTGAAATTAATGTATAATTGATGAAACAGATGTGAGTGTGAAGAGAACAGAGGCCACACTATGTACAGTGCCAAGCAAGACCTTCAAGTATTTATGTTTCAGCGACACACAGTGTAACAGTGTATGTAAAACCGAAGGTTTTGATAGCGGCAAGTGTGAAGGTGTTCTTCATCGATGCATGTGTACCAAAAATTGTTGAAATTTATTCACTTTTCTATGAATAAATCAATTTATCAATCATCTTATATACAATAAATCCATTTATCAATCATCTTATATATCATGCTTTCTCTACACATTTTAATCATTTCGATATGTCATTATAACAATTATTGATTAATCGCAACTCATTAATGTAAAATTTAAACTCTAAATTTTCTTAATGTAAGATAGAATAGATTAAATTTCATATTTTAAATTGAAGTTTTATAAAATGTTTACTGTTTATTAACTATTGAAATTAACAGTTTAACTTTTTGTTTGGATAATGTCACTCATATCTTGTCATGTAATCTTGTTTTATTATTTTAAAAAATATAAAATTTGTGTAATTAATATAAAATAATACTAAACTAATTTTATTTTTAACATATACATATATAATATTAATATAATAAAAGTAATTTATAATTTTACATTAATCATAATATTGTTTTATATTATTTGTAAAGTTTCATATTTTTATGTTTCACGAAAAAAATGAAATATCAAGAATTTACTCACGAATATTTTTTTTTTCAATTTATTTTATGTATTTATTGCATTACAATGAGAGTGAATTGAGTTAATTTATTTTTTATAATAGTGGAATCAAAGTGTTCATCTAATTCTCAAAATATTATTATAAAGATAATAGTTAAGATTAAAGTATCAACGTATATAAATTGACAAATAAATTAATTAAACATTCAAATTATTCAAATATTATTAAACAACATTCTAGCATATATTTAAAAATATGAAATTGTGAACCTATATAATTAGAAGTAATAAATAATTATAACAATTTTTTTTAAATTGTAAAAAAAATGTTGGTGGGTTAAGTGAGTCAACTCACCTTCAACCTGACTAGAACTCGTTTAATCTATGAATTAAGTGAGCGAGATTCAGTTCAACCCACTCTTATACGATTCGAACCTGTGGTGAATCAGATTGACTCACGGGTTGGAGGAGAGAGAACATTCTTTTAGGTGAACAAGCTATTTTTTAGTTGAGTGAGGAGATCATGGAAAATAATTCTTTATTCTTCTCCAATCTTCTACTTTTCTATAAAATAATCTAACAAAAATGTAATTATATCTATATTTAAAAAATATTAAAATTCTAATTTTTTCATAAAAATAAAACAAAATGCATGATACACAAACAAATAAAAGGTTATAACAAACATAAAAATAAGTAATTATCACATTTATATATTTTGTAAACGATCTCTCTTGTAAACTCTCTTATCAAAGTTTTTTACTATAACTTATTAGAGTATTAAATTGTATATGTTATGGGTAGTATATTTTCATGAAGTGTAAATTCAACACTCAATTTGTTACTTCATAAAATTCTTTCAAGGTTTTATTTCACAAAAAAAAAAACATTTACTTCTTATATGCACTTTTAAATATGTTATTAGAAAATAAAGGAGTATGCTTAATTATTTAACACTACATTTTGTTTCTTTATAACATTCCTTTAAGGTTTTATTTCATAAAAATAAGAAAAATAATTAACTTTTCCATTTTAAATGTGTATAATTGAAAAAGAAGGTTATATTATCTTAACATTTTAAAAATAACATTTAAAAAAATTAAAAAAACAACAATTATAAGGAAAGAAAGAGCAAGGAAGTAGAAACTATTCACAATTTGAATAGAGCACTTTAATGAATTAAATGTAACTCTTCAGGTTTAATGAATTAAATGCCAATTTTGCATGCTTTAATAATAGAGCCGTTTCAAATACATGTTTTTGTTTATTTTTTCAAAACTATAACAATATTTTGGTAATTAATTTATTAAATTTTAATAAATCTAGTTTGTTTTAAAAATTCAGAACTTTGCATGCACACAGGTGTGTAGTATGAGTAATTCCCAAATAGAGTTGTATGTCTCTACGCGCATTGGCCCGCAGTGACGTCTAAAGAATCTTTATATTGTGTTAACCGAGTCTCTTTATTTCCACATACTATTAATTTATTATTATTATTATTATTATTAAGTTTTAGTTATGTAAAGATTGAATTAAAAAAAAAAAACTGAATACGTTTTTCTATAATCTTAAATTAATGATTAATGCTGATTAAATGAATTAATTAAAATTGAAAGAAACAGAATAAAAATTTTGCTATAATTAAATAACACAAAAATAAAAAAATATCAATAATTGACGATGAAACAAATCTTATACTATAAAAGAAATTGGAGTAAATGTATTTCTATAATTTAAATTATTTTTATCGATAAAAGTTAAATAAATAAATAAATTAACTAACACAAAAATTAAAAAGAGTAATAAAATACCAATAATAATTGATGAGAAAAATCTTATATTAAAGAAAGAATATTTGGGATAAATATTTTTCTATAATTAAAATTTATTTTTATCAATAAAAGTTAAATGAATGAATGAATTAATTAATACCAAAAATAAAAAAAGTAATAAAATATCAACAATTAATACCGACAATAATCTTATACTATAAAAGAATGAAAATTTGGGATAAATATTTCTATATTTAAAAATATTATTATCAAATAAATTTTAATTAATGAATTAATTAATACAAAATTAAAAGAATAATAAATATAGGTAATAAATAGTGAAAGAAATCTTAAACTATAAAAAAAAATTGAAATAAATGATTTTCTATAATTATAATTATTCTCATTAATGAAATTTAAATGAATAAATTAATTAATTAACACACAAATTATAAAAGTAATAAAATATCATTAATTATTGATGAGAAAAATATTATACTATAAAAAAAAGTATTTGAGATAAATATTTTTCTATAATTAAAATTATTTTCATCAAGAACATTTGGAATAAATATATATACGACTATATATAAAGAATATAAAGAAGTGGAGAGCATAAAGATCCAATTTCATATTTTGTACTAGGAACAGCTACAACAACTGAGGTGTGATGAAGACAAAAATGCTGAGGTTTACTCTCTTCTTTTTCTTCCTCGTCTTAGCCGCTGGTAAGATATACATGTTTAATGATTTGTGTTTGTCTGAATGAAATAAAATAATGTGAAATTGACGAATGGAATGATTAAGTAGATGTGACCGTGAAGAGAACAACGGCGATGAAAGTATGTTGGGATCCAAACCCAACCTTCACGGGTGTATGCTTGGACAAAAACTGTGCAAAAGACTGTGCCAACACCGAAGGTTACACCGACGGCAAATGTAAAGGCTCTCCTCTTCGTTGCTTCTGCAGCTATCCTTGTTCAAGTTAATTCACTCATTCAACCTTTTCCATTAATAAAAATCTCATCTCTAATCATTTTCAACTGTGGTTATAAACATTATTATTATTATTTAATAAGAACTTTAATTATGTCTTTTCCAACCATGTTTTTTCTGTTCAAACTTTGCTTAATTGTCATGTTCATCTGTGTTCATTCCATGGCTTCTTTTTAAAATAATATACGTTATTATAAGGTAATTTATGCTGCCTATTCATTTTATTTTCTTTTGTTTTGTTTCACACGAACAATATGTATATTATATTTTAAATTATATATCGTTAATAGAAAACTACAAATGCATTGGTAACACGCAATAAGTAATAATAGTAATATTGTTTTCTCCACCTGAACATTTCTAATACACAATAACTTATGTAATTCACAACAAAACTCGCAAAACACAAAAAAAAAAAAAAAAAAAAACTCTGTATTTTTATCAAATAGTTGATGTGCAATAAAAATTTAACATAGAATATATATATAATTGTCAATACTAGCATTAAGTCTTGGATGATCAAGGCACAACAAGTATTAAGCACAAAAATCAAATACTAACTTGAATTGGATATATATATATATATATATATATATATATATATATATATATATATATATATATATATTAACAACATAAATTACACAAGAATTTAATTCATTAAATCTAATATTAGTAAATAGGTTTAACTTTCTATGGTGGAAAACCTAGTGTTTATAAATACAAAAGATAGGAAAGAAATTTGAACCTGATAACATCGTCATTCACATAGTCTAACAAACTAAAAACAAATACAAAAACGGTAAAGTTAGTAGCTAACAAACTAAAAACGGTAAAGTTAACCTTAAGTCGTCCCTTAACGAATACAAAACTAATTCCTAACAAGTTAGTTAGTTCTTATAAAATCTATACGTTAGTCAAATTAAATAACAATAATATAAAATGGTTAAGTTAAACAAAATAATTAAAAGATTAGATAGAAAAATAAATGAAAGAAACTAAATTGTCAAAAAGAGAAAAATATATAAAAGCAATAATAAGGAAACTAGGTTTATTCTACCACTTTTTCAAGCTAGAATTCATAAGAAGTTATTTAAAGATTATTGTTCAATTAATTATTGTCTTAAATTTTTAAATTAATCAACATAAAATCTCAATTAATCTGTCGACATTCTCACAATTAATCAAAATACAGTCTCAATCAAAATTGTGAACTTTTTAGATTATTAGTAGTAAATTCTACCAAAGTAGAGTCTCAATTAAATTCTACTATATTTAATCATGTCTATTTTTCACCTCCTTGGCATGTAAAAAGTTAATTAACTAAAGTAAAGTCTTGATTAATTCTTGTTGAATTTAATCAAGGTAAAGTCTCAATTTTAATGAAAACTCATTTAATCACATGAAAGTTTATGACTAAAATAAAAAGAAAGTCTCAATTAAATTTAAAAAACATTAAACTCATATGATCAAATATGCATATATAGATCAGATCGTTAATTATCTTCAATGTAAACATCATTACTTTCTACTTGATTTGGACTCAAAAGACAAAAAATAAACGAAAACCACAATAATCATAACAACATAAAACCCTAGAGGCTTTAGTGCTCTATGAAATGTATAAATAACATAATAGGAAAGAATTGAGGGCTTAGCGTGATTAGGTTCCCCAAAGGATTGCTAAGCTCCTTTTTCTATTTTGGGTCTGACTTTTCTATTGATGAATTATCCTTTCTGATAATGTAATATTCTCCAAATATCTTTTAAATAATCATTAATATAATTTATCTTTGTGATGGTTATAAATATCTAAAAGGATTTGGAGACATCCAACTAATTTATCAAAGGGACCAAACTAAAATTTTTTAAAGGTTAAAATACTCTGTTGGTCCTCGTTTTTGTAGCAAAATCTCAATTTGGTCATCGTATTTTGATTGGTCTCAATTAGGTCCTCATTTTTGTAAATTAGTATCAATTAGGTCCTTTCCGTTAATAGAGAACTAACACCGTTAAGTAGGTGCCACGTGTCAGCTTCTCATTTTTTTGAATTTTTTTTTAAATTTTTTTTAAATTTTTTTTAAATTTTTTTTTTAAAAATATTTATGCCACGTGTCACTTTTGTAATGTGCCACGTGTCAATCTAATATGGTGACACGTGTCAATCCTCATATTTGTTAATTTGATTTGATTTCAGTCCCAAATTTTTTAAAAATAATTTTAATTTCATATGCTCCAAATTTAGAACAAATTTAATTTTTTTATAAATGTAATGATGATACTTTTATTACAAGTGATATTTCTATTACATATTTTTAACAACATTTAATTTATTTA
>Ga0209589_1001766_pt1 | contig 36310 bp, 20 predicted proteins | sample CowpeawhiteBW_FD_187525 | JGI IMG/M metagenome (GOLD analysis project Ga0209589, IMG submission 187525) | Root nodule microbial communities of legume samples collected from California USA - Cow pea white BW (SPAdes) (version 2) | ecosystem: Host-associated > Plants > Roots > Nodule | place: USA...
ATAAGAATTTTTTTTATAAATATATATATATATATATATATATATATATATATATATATATATAGATATATATATATAAGGGTACTTTTGTGAATTAAAGTTTAGTGGGTATGGGTATCCACGGGTACGGATACTATGATACCCGTACCCGCCCCGTTAACATGCGAGTATCTAAAATACTCGTACCCGCGGGTAGCGGGTTTCCATTTTCTACCCGTTGCGGGTTTTATCCGCGGATACCCGCGAGTACGGGTTTTTTTGACATCCCTAGATGAGACCAAAGGATGGAGTTCCTTTAATGTGTGTGTTTTGTTATATAAATTGTTGCATAGGTTTATATTCCTTTAGCTCACCCTATCTGTGTGTTTGGCAATGATCTTGTACGCGGTACACAGGAGTAGATGATGTTGCAGGTGGTACTGGTGGAGCGTAGAGCCGGAGCGTGGGCGAGTTGGGAAACTTTATGGCAGCATTTTATCATTCTTATGAGTTTTAAGGATTTTCTTGTAATCATTTGAATTACAGAACTTGGCTTTATAATGAGACTGAGTTGATAATGTATTGTGTTTAATAAATATTTGGATTGGATTTGGTTTTATTAGTGTAATAAATTTTTAAATTCCCGCGGTTTTTGGGAAATAATTTATAATAAATGAAGTATTATTATTATGTTTTTGTTTTATTATTTAAATTTGTATTATCCGGACGGGATGTTGCAACAAGCATCCACGTCAGTGAATGGAAATTGGATGATTGAAAATTTGTTTAAGTCGGTGAATTGTGTGATCTCAAATATATATTTCAATTAGTTTTATAAAGATCTGCAACCTCGAAACACAATGTTCAATTTAACTCCCCAAATATTAATGTTTGACTTCCCACTTACGTATGACTTGAGTATTTTGTCAATTGTGAAGTAAGAAAACACCTCCGTCAGTGAATGGAAATTGGACGATGAAATATTTGTTTTAGTCGATGAATTGTGTGATCCCAATACGATATTTAAATTAGTTTTATAAAAATCTGCAACCTCGAAACGTAATGTTCAACTTAACTCCCCACATATTAAAGCTTGACTCCCCACTTACGTATGACTTGAGTATTTTGTCAATTGTGAAGTAAGAAGCACCCACGTCAATAAATGGAGATTGGATGATAGAAAATTTGTTTAAGCGGGTGAATTGTGTGATCCTAATACGATATTTAAATTAGTTTTCAAAAAATCTGCAACCTCCAAACATAATGTCCTACTTAACTCCCCACATATTAATGCTTGACTCCTCACTTACGTATGACTTGAGTATTTTGTCAATTGTGAAGTAAGAAAACACCCACGTCAGTAAATGGAAATTGGATGATGAAAAATTTCTTTAAGTCAGTGAATTGTGTGATCCTAATACGATATTTAAATTAGTTTTATAAAAGTATGCAACCTTGAAACATAATGTTCAACTTAATTCCCCACATATTAATTCCTAACTCCCCACTTACGTAGGACTTGAATATTTTGTCAATCGTAAAGTAAGAAAGCACCCATGTCAATGAATGGAAATTGGATGATGGAAAATTTGTTTAAGTCGGTGAATTGTGTGATTCCAATACGATATTTAAATTAGTTTTATAAAAATCTGCAACCTCGAAACTTAATGTTCAACATAACTCCCCACATATTAAAGCTTGACTCCCATTTAAGTATGACTTGAGTATTTTGTCAATTGTGAAGTAAGAAGCACCCACGTCAATAAATGGAGATTGGATGATAGAAAATTTGTTTAAGCGGGTGAATTGTGTGATCCTAATACGATATTTAAATTAGTTTTCAAAAAATCTGCAACCTCCAAACATAATGTCCTACTTAACTCCCCACATATTAATGCTTGACTCCTCACTAACGTATGATATGGGTATTTTGGCAATTGTCAAGTATGAAAGCACTCACGTCAGTCAATTGAGATTAGAAGATGAAAAATTTGTTTAAGTGAGTGAATAATGTGAAACCAATAACATATTTAAATTTGTTTTAAAAAAATCTGCAATCTCGAAACATAATATCCAACTTCACTCCCACATATTAATGTTTGACTCCCCACTTACGGACGACATGTGGATTTTGATAATTTTAAAAAGCCACAAATACCCACCATGGTCAATATTCGGTGTTTTGGTGACTGCATGGTGTGATCAAATTACCGCAATTATATTTCTTTACAACCTGTAAGTGCAGTCCACATTTTTCACCAGTACTCCCCACATGTTAATGCTTTAGTCCCCAAATATGGAAGATTTGATGAATTGAACAATTTGAAAGAGCCACAAACACCCACAATGGTGAATATTCAGTGTTTATTAAATGGACCTTGTATGGTGCAAAATTTGTGTAAGTGACTGCATTCTGTTATCACAAAACCATATTTTAGTTCTTGTAAAATCTGCAACTTCGCTCCACAATTTTTAACTTGACTCCCCACACATGTAGTCTTTACTCCCCACTTACGGATGACATGACAAATATAACAATTTGAAACTGCCACAGACATCCAGTTTACTCAACAACCTATTCAAATATGAAATGACATACAATAGCAATAAACAAACTTTTGCATGTTCAAATTTTAGGTCCTCTCTTCCAAAAAATAAAACAGACAAAATAAGGGTTTTTTTTAGGAACACCTTTCGACGAATACGCAGGGGGAAATAGGTGTAATGGACTCACAACAACGGTTCAATGCTACGGTGGGGACGATGAGATGGTTGCCATCAAGGACTTTCGGTAGCTGTTGTCTCCGCTAACCCACACACACGGGTGCAATGCTTCACACTTTCCAGCACTTCTCTCTTTGTATGTCTGCAATGCTTCACACTTTCCGGCACTTCTCTCTTTGTATGTCTGCAATGCTTCACTTTTCTCTCTCTCTTTGTATGTTAACAAAATAGTATATACTAACAAATACCCATAAAAATAAAATAAAATCGAACAGTACAAATATTCTGAAACTATGATTACCACTAGTCAAAAATCAACAACTTCCCGAGCTTATAGGAGTAATATGCATCAACACAAGCATACTGCACTTGGCCAGAAGAGAGATACTTGAGTTCCCAGTTACTCAAGGTAACATTCTTTGGCTTCTCAATTTCCTCTCCAATGAGATTCTCCACCAAAGTCTTCAACCCTGCTCTTTTGAACTCCTTATGATCAAACACCTCAGCCGCCATTGCAGCAACATCAGTGCAATGTGCAACCTCAAGCCCATAATCTTCCTTCAGCCGTTTTGCATCACCAGATATCTTCACCCCACTGAACATTATGTTGGGGTTGCAGAGGGCTTTGTAGAGAGACCTTGGGATGGAAGAAGCTTGGTAGAGTTGGAAGATGAGGCAACGGTGTTTGATGCAAAGTTGTAAGATGGCAACAGGGTTCTGAACCCCTCTTCTGAAACTTGGACGCCATTCAATGTCGAGCCCAACCACCTTCTTGTGGAGGTTGCATGGCGCTTGAAGATGGCATTTGATCCATGAAGAAACCACTTTTGGACATGAGGTGACCATGGTTGTGATCACACGCCTGTGAATGGTTACTCTATACAGGGATACTGATCTTTTTCGATTGTGCAGTTTCTCAATGCAGATTCCCATTCCTGGTGTAGGTAAAAGATGATAGAAGATGTTTATAGGAAACTTTGCAGGGATTTTTTGTTGATGGTGGTGAACGTTTGAAGAATTGGGAAAGTTATATATATTGATCAATAATCTGTCCAGATACGGATAAACACAAAGATACAGTTAAATTAAGAAAATATAGAATACGAAGACACGATTTATATATATATATATATATATATATATATATATATATATATTAGTTTGAAATTATGAACTAATATATTATCAACTAATAAAAAATAATTTAATTTATTTATATTTAATATTCAAAAAGCAAAAATAGTAATTATATATAATATTTATTCTTTATTTTAATAATTTGTTAAAGACAAAAAGAATTATATTTTAAATTAGACAAAAAATTTCTTACAAATATTATATGAATATCAATGTCATTTGATACATATTTATTATTACAGTATTATAGTCACTGATGGTGAAGAAGAAATTATGGATAAGAACATGTGGACCATATTTAACTAGTCACAGTGTAGGAGCCTATAAGATGAAGCAGCTTCTCCTCTAAGGAGATTAAAAAGATGATTGTGACTCTGCTAAAGTGAACAAATTAGTTCAGGAAATAAAATGAGTTTAGTTGTTTTTATTAAATCTTGAATGTGTAAACATATTAACTGTTGATTTTTTTTTTTTCATTTTAGAGAAATTAGTCGTAAATTGGGAAGTTTTTGCTTAGTTAATTACTTCAGTTCATATTCGATGACAATCAATATGAGGAATAAACTGACTAATGTTATTCAAAAATGTTTTGTAGAAAAAAGGGGATTCATTCTGGGTGAGCTGAGTGTTGAACAGGTATTTGAAGGAAAAAGCGGTGAATAGTTACATTGTCAATAATTTGTAAAGGTAAAGTTGGATAAGAAGAAGGTGGGGCATAAATTATCACGCGATAGCTATAAAGCCTGTGAAACTTCTCCTCTAAGGTGGAGAAAATAAAAATTGTAAAGTGTTTCTTTAGTTAATTCTAAGGATGGTAATGCTTCATATTTTTTAAGTTGTGGTGGTAAATTATGATATTGGTTTAAAAATAAAAATAATTATATAAAAACAATTGAAATAGTAATCTACATTATAAAAATAAACAACAAATAATAAAATATTAAAAAACATTGAAAATAATGAAATGTGTCTTAAAAATATTTGTTACACTATTTAACAAAATCACACAAAATTTTTTCACATGAAACAAAGATTAAGAATGAAGACAAGTTTTTTTATGTTGTTGCTCGTTCAATTAAAAGTTTACACAATTGAACACTTGGAATTGAAAGTCAAATTTTCTCATGAAAAAAGTAAATAATAAATTTAAAAGATTAGCAAGAAATAAATATAATTAAATGTGTGACCTATAAACTATTTGATTAAATAAAATTGATAATACATCATTTAAATGTAAAAAAATTGTATAATCAAAATTTTGTTCCAAGAGGAAAATTATCTTGTAAATCTAAGTCAACTTTACGGATGTAGAATCAACCGAACAATGGAAAAATGATATAATAATATGTAGGTAAAGAAATAAAATTAAGAACAAAGTTTATATATATATATATATATATATATATATATATATATAATAGTTATTGGGACGGAAATAGATATTAGGCCAAATATGTTTATACACATTCTCATCTTTGTATTCAATTTAAAAAAATTGGTTATTATCCATACTTATATCTCTTGATATAAGAATTCTTTGTCAAAATGATAATGGGTTCGAACAATATTCATGAAAATATTCATGAAAATGAATTTATTTGACATCATTAGTTATGTTAGTACATATTTGAAGGGTCTAATGATACGTGGAAGGGAAAAATGCTTTGAGAAAAGAATTAATAAATGATATGATATAACAAATTGAAAAGTCTTTGGTAAATTAGTTATATGCATTCTTCTCAAGTGATTTATGGTTCTTTGAAATTCATTATAGAGCCCTAAGGCCCACATACCATGATACCAACTCAAATTACTGCAAGAAAATACAATTATCTTCATTATTACCTATTGAATAGTCACATTTCAATAGACTAGAGAGGGAATAACAATCCCTGAAAATCAGTAACAGAATATAGTGTCAGTTACAGCAGACATGTCCGTTTATTTGGGGAACAAAACAAATCATGCTAATTATTGGCAGCAAATCCTTGGAATTCAAATCAGAAATAATTCCCAAAACTTTGATTCTAACTCTAAACAGATTCTCTGACAAAAACAACAGCCAAAATTTCAGTGCATCTATTATATATTAGACTGGTATAACTAAAAAACAATTCAATTGTTCCTCAGTTCTTGTTTTTCTTTCTTCCTTTCACTTGTTTCTCTAAACGTTTTAGTCTTTGATTGACATCAGAAGATGTCTTTCTCTGTTGATGTTTTGATGGTTCAACAGGCAATGACTTTGGTGCAATTCTTGCTGCTGTAGCTTGTTTCAGTGCTGGAAATATAGAAGAGGGAGATTGTGCACCACTGGTGGCTGCTGCTTCCTGTATTATGGGGATACCCAAAGCTTTCTTTACACCAGGAGCTTTAAGAACTGCAAAAAATTAAAAATAAAAAAGATAAATCAAAGGAGTTTATGGCTATTAGACTACATTTAACAGAAGTTCACTTTAGGTTTTATAGCATAAAGTTAAAAATGGAAACTAAGGCTTTTGACACAGAATAAGAAACTTAGACAGAGAGAAACAAATGTTTTATATATAAGAAATAAATATATATTGAATTATAAAGAAGCCAATGACTTAGATGCAGACTGTGAATAATGTAGGCAATGCATTCTCAATGACAACCAACAAAAACACGGAATGTATATGGATTTTGGTGTTATGGATCATCATACACTTGTATGATAATAGTAAATACCAAAATGCTTAGTGCACTATCCATCATCCTAGGCAAATACCATTATTAATCTCGTGGAGGAATCAAAGAATTACTGCCCCCAGATGATATGTACTTTGTGAAAAAAATAATCCATTTTCTGCTTATTGAAATGGAAAATGGTGAAAAAAGACAAAGTAATATTGCATATGAAAAACTTAAAAAATGAATTGCCTTACCGAGTCCATATCCAAGTGAAAACAAATTTGATGTAATCCAGTAACAAAATATAGCCTGCACAGTTATAAAAATACAAAAAGTTAAAACTGTATAGAATGATAAAACAAAAGTAAATAGGCAAATCAACTAATCCATTCACAATCATATATATATATATATATATATATATATATATATATATATATATATATATATTATATATATTTTTTTGTCTCTTAACTTAGCCAAAATTGAAATTAGTCCCCCCTCTTTAAAATGGGTTAGATTTAGACTTTTTAACCAAATTTTATTAACTTTAGTTGACGTTTTAAACATGTTTCTTAGCAAACATTGAAGCAAGAATAAGTTAAACAGTATAAACAACTCAAATATTATCATGAAACACGTTTGAAATGTCAAATAAACTTAAAAAAAATTGGTTAAAATAACTAAATACATGCATTTCTAAAGTTGAGGAATTAAATTAGTACAAAGTTTCAAAGAAATTCAATTTTCACTTAAAGTTAAGGGAAAAAAAAAACATATTTAACTCTACATGTATATTTGCTTAACGTATATGTCCTATACCAATAATTTAGGATACTTCATCAATCAATACTTTAGGATACATGAGGTCTCATTAATAGAATTAGTTTGTAAAATTTATAAAGCCTTTATATCCAATCAAATAAAACTACAAAAAAGAAAAACACATTGGTATGTCTAAGTCTAATTTCTATATAGAAATGTCTCTTCATAAACCACAGATGGAGATTTTTGTTTTAATGTTCAACATTTCTCATATTACTAAAATAATGAAAATGAAACCAAGCTAGCTACATCATGGGAGGACCAAACAAAAGCCCATGTAAATCAACAAAATCTAAACTCTAGGAAACCACCGACCAAAACAATTCCTCCATAACACCAAGTATTTGGCTAAACAACAAGAACCAACCCGACCCGAAAACAAAATTCAACTAGGTATCACCCTTTTGTTCCTCTAGGGTTCCCAACCATCGCAGAAATCAGAACTGAAGGAGACTCACAGACAACAAACTTTACTAGAACTATTAGACACTCATATCTCCCCACTTTTTTTCTTTTCTAAGTTTATACAATAAATTATTTTACATGCTGCCAAGATGGAAAGCAAAGAGAACTTGTTCCTTGTCAAACAAGATAAGGAAAACCCTACCTTCGGAAATCCCATTGTGAAAGGAACTGTAAGGACTGCAATAACCCTCGAGAATTTTTTCATGGTGGCAGCAGCTGGATTTCCTTCCAAGCCTTCTTGCATATTGCACTGGAAATAATGTGAAATCAATGAATATAAATTGGGTAAAAAAAACTAACAGATAACACCACTCTTTCCTCTTCAATTGAGACTAGGCTTTTCAGGTATTATAAGCAGCTATTCTTTTTAGTGCTTTGGTAGGATAAATTCATAACAGAAAACTGAGGTCACACAAACATTCAGGTAAGAACTCAGACTGTCAACGTACAAAGTGAACTGAAATGAAAGGTTTTTTGAAAAGAAAATGGCCACACCTCTACTGTTATTAAGAATGTCAATGCAGTCAGAACTGGCAAAATGTACAAGGCATCTGGAGTAGTAAGATCAACAAACCAGTAGGCTCCCCCATGCTTGAATGATGGCATCTTTTCAGCCATGTTTCTTATCTATTGTCAAAACAAAAAAAAATAATTATAATGAATTGAAACAATATATAGGTTCCTCAGACTCCTAAAGTTAGAGAAAATACAAAATTAAAAGCCAGCTTACCGCAAGGAAAAAACTAATAAAGACAGGACCTTGAATAAAGAGCCCCTTCAATGGAGTAAATGGACTTGCACCATATCTAGATTATCAAACAAGTGAGGAAATTAACAGCTAGTGAAAGAAAAGATCCATGAAATTTGAATAGTGAAAGAAAAGAAAAAGATCCAAGAAGTTTAAATTAGTACCTAAAACACTATGGTTCGTGTGACATGCAGGCCAGTTATGTCAGTTTTTAAATATTAGCAATAACTAGTCTTAGTACAAAAACCTTAATTCCATTAATTTTGTTTGAATTCCATTAATGATTAAGTAATTGGACATGTCTTAGGTCTTTAGTAATTGTCATGTGTATTTATTAAAGGAAAAATATAACATTAATATGCAATTAACCTTGAAAGGAGTCTTTTACCCTTTCCTTTCTCGTTTTGTAGATTTAAAATCCTTAGTGGTTCCTTGATAGTTATTAAAAACCAAACATGTGCTCAATTATACTAACCACTCAGAGAGTTCAAACAAAACTAATAAAATTAAAGTTGTTGTATTAAGATTGTAGTTTTTATCTTATTGTACTAAAAAACGAAATATGTCAGTATTTGTTACATTGAACTGACTATTTACCCTATTTGTTTGTCCTGTTTATCTTCTACTCTCATTCCTAAGTCTACAGGTGAGGCGTTATCTCAATAGAGGAACAACAAGCAATTATTGATGACACGTATGGCCCCTCAATGTAATGGTGCATGGCAGTTAATTCCTCTTCCAGTTGACAAATAAATTGTTGGGTGTCGATGTTGGACACTCTTAAAATAGAACTAATGGTATTCACAACTAAACTTTGTTTCAACTTTGACGCTAAAAATGCATTTCTACATGGTGATCTTGATCAAGAAGTCTACATGCAACAACTATTTATTTTGTTGTTGAGGAGGAGTCTAAGATGTTATATCCTAAATGTAGGTCCCTATTTGGCCTCAAGGAATCACGCCATGGATGGTTTGGGCTTTTAAAGAGTGTTATACAATAGTTTGAAATGACACAAAGTGATGTTGATTATTCTCTGGTTTATAGTCATTATCCTAAAGATATATCTATCTCCTTGTATAAGTGAACAACATTGTTATTATAGGAACTCATAAGGAGGGTATTGTACAACTCAAATGCACCTTATATATGACAAGCAGACAACATTACACATTGCCTTTAATCCTATCTTTCATGAGAGGACCAAACATATTAAGGTTCTAGTCTCCCTCTTTCCTACAGTCTAACAAGAGTGGTCTAACAAGAGTGTTGTAGTCCCTGACAACCTATAAACAATTATGTAAGTTGGTTACTAACATCTAACTACTTTCCAACTCCTATGCAATGTCATCCCCTTTTTATTACTCCTAACATACCTATCTAACAAGTGGCATGATATAAAAAAATTTCCATTTAATAAAGAAAAGCGTCATTATACCACTCCATATTAGTTAACAAAGGGCAATTTTACTGATTTCAGTTAAGTCTATCACAACTCAAATAAAAGATTGCTCCTCTAATACATCATATCACCAAACAAAGTAATTACATCAATATGAGGATCAAACATGACTAGTACCAGCTAAAGCCTAAAAAAGGCCAAGAAAATTGAAAAACAACTTACTCCTTAAATAGCATCTTCATTTTTTTCTGACCTTCAGCAACAGCAATGGGATCCATAGCCTGAAAGATGAATCAATGATGTGATTATAGAAAATGTGGTTTCTGGTACAACAATCTATAACATACATGTAAGAAAATCCAAAACTTCAAATTTCAATAAATAGGAAAATACCAACAATCCCAACAGGCACAAGGAATTCACATCCAGCAACTAATGTGATTGTTTTGAAATACAAGTAGTGTATAATAATTGAATGATAAGGTCACCTATAGATTTTTCTGCAGAACAGAAGATAAGACCATACTAGAAAAAGAAAAATTGGAAGTTAAGTTTAGGCATTAGTTTATGCAGTACAAATCATGTCATAATCTTGATGAAACCACAATTATACAATATCTTTCAAGAATATGGTACTGAGGGGCAACAAAACCATGCATACACCATATGTAGGGAAATTTTAGGCTTAATGATATTTTCTCCCTTGATAAATTAGTCAATTTTTGGCTATTAGTCCATACAAAAAAACCATGCATACACCATATGTAGGGAAATTTAAGGCTTAATTATATTTTCTCCCTTGATAAATTAGTCAATTTGGCTATTAGTCCATACAAAAAAATATTCCATTTGATATCCAATTTTGTGAAAATACATGGTTGTAATTCTTATCATTATTTTTTTTCTCTATTAAGTGACTTGGTAAACATATCAACAATGTCTGGCATAACCTGACTCTGCCACTATTACCAATTGCACAGCATATATCCACTATTCCAATAGTTAAAACAGTCTCAACAGGAAAAAACAAATGACTGGAAGATGTATATCTGTATTACCTTATCTTCCATCTCTTCCTTTATTTTTTCCATGTGAGGCCTCATCAGCTGCAACACACATGAAATAGAATATAGAAAAAGTTATAATCTATTAACAACTACAAGCTTGAGGACCTTCACAGGTAAAGGGGCAAGAGTGATAGGGAGAGTACAGATGAGAACTAATTAACTAACTTGTGTTAAAAATATCAGAAGTCAAAGCGAGGAGAGGGGACAGAGAAGAAACAGTTACATCCGAATGTTTAACATTTACCCCCTCCAACCAAGACATATGTGAAAGAAAGGCAAAAGAAACACAAAAAAACGATTGCAAATACATTAATTTAGCAAGAAAAAGTGATGAAGCTACAGGCCGCAAACATACTGTAAGCTTAGAAGTGGCCTTAAGTTGATTTATTAAGAGTGGAACTGTTGCGCTTCGAATCAAGAGAGTTGTTAGAACTATGGCTGCCCACCTGAAACAATCAAGTAATACAGTGATGTGCTTTCTTGGATTTGTACCATATGCCACCTATCTTTGTTGAAATGTGAAGACACAGATCACCAGATTTGGACCCAGAACATGAATTTTGCATGGTACCAATCCAAAAACAACCTTGCTAGCATAATCCCAAAACCCCTTAATTATCAATAAGCTTTGAAATGTTATGAAAGAAATGTATTTCGATTTAAATGGCATTCAGTATTTTAAGATGATGGAACAACCTATATGGATACACATACCATGTACTTACAAAGGAAGAAAAATTACACATAAAGTAACTGTGTACTCTCATAAAAGAGTACCTTTTAGGCATACAAGGAATCTTGAAAATTAATATTTGGGGCAAATCTTTTGCTTTAGTACTTATTATGCATGGTAAATCAAACTTAGTAACTGAGAAACCACAGAAGCTGATAATTAAAATCAAAAACCCACAATCTCCTAAAAGCAAACCATCCGCCAATGACAACTTGACATGCATGGCAATCTGTAATATTGTGGACATTCCTCAGAATTAAAGCAGATTTTAGAAATTAGAATTTACTTCATATCCCTTACTGAAATTATAGAGGTAAGTATAAACTTACCAGTTCAATCCAGTGCAGGAATGCATGGCATCTATAATGTACTGCAAGGCCTTCACAGGTAAAACAGAATCAGCAGAGGCAATTGCAACTTCTTTAAGAATAGGAGCCTGAGAATTCACAGCATCGATTGCTTTGTCTTTGAGAACATCTGCTATGTCAGTCACTATTTCAATATTATCGGAACCCGGATTAGCTGTTGACATATGTCGACATAAATTATATCCAGAGCTCGGAAAAAGGAATCTGTTTGAATACATTCTATATTCAGAGTAGGCAAAACACCTCACTGGTCCATCAACTGAGTTCCCAAACATCCTTTTTTGGATAGAATTACTAATCCCTGCTGAAGACGACTTTTCACCAGTGCATTCACGTTGCCCTTCATCACTATGGAGAACATAACTGAAAGACGGGTAGCACTTTCGATTCATGAGGTTCCCTCTTATCAAGAGGCAACGCCTGTGGGCCATTTGTATTCTTTGAAATTTCTGTCAAGTAACAAAAAGTAACCAAAATTACAAGTGCAATCAAGGAATATCATGCCACGTCAAGAAACAGCATTTCTGAGAAGTTTTGTGTTTACAATTCTGATACCAAGAGAAAGCTAGAACATCATATTTTCACTATTTTCCTATTTTCTACCCTTAGACCCACTGGACTCACAATTAACAAGCGTGACTACAATTTCCTAGGTTGGTGTGGACGATAAACACTCTTTCAACTGGACACTCTCAGCCCTGGATAATCTACTATTAGTGTGCGTGATGTTTTTTTAACAATTGGGTAGTGCACTGAACAAGAATTGCCTAAAACCTAAAACCCCGTTTTTTTCATTTATTTTACAGAACTCTAAACAACCGAACAAGGAGCTATAAAACGAATAGGTCCCCATCTACTTCATCGGATGTAAACTCAGAAAAGATAAATGGGCTAACCCCATAAAACCTAGATCAAAAGAAACAACACATAAGAATGCAGCAATAAGAAAAATAAGAAACAACACATAAGAATGCAGCAACAAGAAAAATAAAAATACACACTTTATTTATCAGGGCTCTGATTCGTGGACGAAGAAACAAAGCACAAACTCTATAAGGCAGAAGACAACATAGTAAGAAAAACCAGACAACACAAAGGATGAACCAACAGACCTGGCGACTGGTGAGTTATTGATGCTTCTGCTGTAGAGACTTCAAAAGAAAGAAACGAAAAACTCTGAACTCTTGTTTGTCCAATGGAACTTGAGATTTATATAAAAAAATAATAATAATAATAAATAAAAAACATTAAAATGTTGAATATAATTAGGACTTCATTTAAAAACGCTATTCTTAAGCTTTTACTCAGTTATATATTATTATGTATAATAATAATTTGTGTTAATTTTAACACCGTTGTTATATAATTTTTCTTTATAATTTTTTAACCAGTAATTATTGATTATGTATATGAAAATTGTTTTATATTGGTAGTATATTCAAATTAAAAGAATTATAATAAAGATCATAATTCTAATCATATACAATACTCTGTGATGAGAAATTACTTTTACGTTGGTAGTATATTTTAACTATTATTTTTATAGTTAATATCAATTTATAAAAATTATTTCAAATATATTTTTATCTCCAAAAATACTAAATATAAAAATCTAAGACCTACATATCACTTCCAATGATATGATTTTTTTTTTGTTTATTTAAATTGAATTTGTTTAATTATCTAACTAATGATTCAAATATATATAATTAGCAAGGTTACCAAATAAATAAATACGCCTATCTGATTTGCACTCAAGTTAGGATATAAAAAGAGTTTTGTCCAATGTTTCATACTTTGAATTTTATACTGCAAAAAACAAAAGTACTTAAATTTTAGCCCGTTATTCTAGTATATTTTGTCAAAGTAGTTATTATACTTTTCCACTTTCTAATATTTTGGAGATATATAAGTATATGAATTAAAATAAATCGATAATTGTTAAACAAAATAGTTATATATTATTATTATTATAGGTTTAATTATTCGGATATATGTAAATCTGGTCTCTACTTTTAAAAAAATGTCAATGGCATCCCAACTTTTAGAAAAGTGTCTCAATTATGAACAGTAGCAAATTTATAAAGATGTTACTTGGTAATAAAAATTATAATGGGATAATTTCTTTCTTATGTAACTTAAAACTAAAAAAATAGAACATTACATTATAGTATTCAAAATAGGTAATTCAATGTATAAAAGTCATATAAAAGATATGACTATAAAAATATCTTATTTATACACTCAAACTAAACCAACAAGCTTTATGCAAAACTAACCATTTAGTGAAAACTCCATGAGACCTCCACTGGTCTAATTGATGGCTTATCATCTTTCAGAGGTGCCTCTATACCTGCAACTTCATCTGCTCACAATACAAGACAACCAAGAAAACAAACAGGGTAAGCTAGTTGAACAAAGGACATAGATAAATTTTAAACATTTCATATATATATATATATATATATATATATATATATATATATATATATATATATATAAGTTTCATGTTGAATATAAAACACAACTACTCAACATATCACATTATCAACCAAATTCTTCTAGACTTGATATTATCTAGATTCATCACTTGATTCAAACCTATGAAGCCGAGCATTTATGGTGATATAAACTGCTCTACCGAGCTACTACACACAAGGTTAATCCCTATTATAGTCATAAGAATAATTGAATTACCCTTATGACAGAACCTCCTACTACTCTCATCATTTAACCATTTTTCTCCACATGAGTATGAATAGCTAGTAGACTTCAGGATAGCCTAACAAAATGACACAGTCATAACCTCAAGGCACACCCTAGTAAAACACATCACCCATGGGATTTCCTCCTCGGGAAATACCCTACAACAACTCAAACATACCTATGTTTCATGATATAGATCAATCATAGAACTGCACAAGAACGAAACTAATAACACTGAATGGTATCATAATAACACCCAACGGTATCATAACAGTGCCCAACGCTGATGTTCTAAGGGCTTGGCGCTCAGTGGTGACGTCCAGTGCAATTCTTCTCGCAAAAGGTGGCGTTCAGCGTTCAACCTCTCATAAAAAGTGGCACTCGGCGTCATTACCAGCACCCAACGATCTAGAGTTAAAATTTCTCCCAAACCTGCTCAACACAATCAACGCCCAACGCCACCCTACTACGTTATACCAATTCTGAGAGACTTAGGACCTAATTAATTTCTCAATTTGGTACTTCTCTTTCAATATTCTAGCTCATAAGAGTTTCATCAGGAAGGAGTAAGTACAACCTTGTTCAGTTATTGAAAGTTTGCTCAGCTCAATCACAGATCAAAAGCAAACAATCAACTAAAGATTATCAACTAGTCACACAGAAGCAATCTAGTCATACTCACATCAAAATCAGATTCATAAATTCGATTCAGGACCAATATCATAAACAATCAACGACACAAGATCAAAGCTAGTTTCCTTTACCTAAGAAGATGGCTCAAGAGACCCAAATAGCTCTAGGAACTCCAAACTACCCCCAACCACACAGAATGCTCTATCTACACTAAAAAAACATCGCAAGAATGATCAAGACCTACTGTTATGATCATTGATCAAGAGAGACTCATATTCATGATTAAAATCTCACATGCAACCAGAAGAAGGGTCACATGCAAGCCATGTCAGAAAGACCCACAAGAAAAATGGGCAAAAAACAACTTACACTTGAAACTAATTACTATGGTTCATTTGAAGTACATATTAGATGGTGTGTGTATTTTCCATGTTTTTAAAATCTTGTTCAAAAAGTCCTTCGTAGCTGCCCACTTATTTGCATTGGGCTTCCTACACATGTTTGATAGCAACTGCAGTGGAATTTTTTTTTTTGAGACAACAATGAAGGCACTTCATACTTTGGGTTTATAAACACTTCAAATTAATTATTATTACCAATAACAAAGTAATTTAAGTTGGTGTTGTGACATTATTTTAAGATAGAAGGCAAGGCACATCAACGAAAAATCAAAAGAGAAATATTAACCAATGATATAGTGCACACATAAAACATCCACGAAAAATTGAACGAGAAATGCGAAGAAGGAGATGAAACCCACACTCAAACAACGGGCAATGCTTCCAATTTCGCGATGAACTCGATAACCTAGAACAACCCATACTCAAAAACGGTCGAAGGCCCTACCATGAAGGAATACGAAGACATTACACGAACCACCAATGGAAGAAGTGTGAATGGTTGTAGGAAGTAAAGGAAGGAATGCCCTAGATAAGACGAAGGAATGCCCTACTTTTCACCGTTTTGAAAAATGTATTCTCTCCCAAATATGAAAACTTTTGGCCCCAATACCACACATGTGAGCATTGAAAAAAAAAATTGGAAAATCAAATTCATAAATGACACGTAGGCATAATAAAAAAATGAGCAAAAAAATTGTGTCAAAGTATTGTTTTCGTAAAACTTATCCTACACATGTAGAGAAAGAACCATTCATAGAATAAAATGTCGATATTTCAACACATAAACATTAATAAGTTGCAAGCAAAAATATTCTCTAACATGGAGAAACATAAAGCCATGTAATCAAATTTGTTCCTAGTGCGAAAACGATATTTTGACAACTTATTTCTCTTATAACTTTTGACAACCTTACATGGCATATTACATGGCATTAGTTTTTTTATTTTTTAAAGTTGAATTTTTTATTCCACGCTAACCGCACTTGGGAAGGGGTTCAAAAACATTTTTCACAAACTGTATTTAGGGAAGAAGTCCTGTCTCACGCTGCTTGCGTTTTCTTTGGTTGTGCTTGCGTTTTTGCTCGACCATGGTTCCAACCGGTTCCAACCGAAGGTGGTACATTTTCATTTTTCAATCCTTCGGCGTCCACCCTTGCTTGGACGAGGTGATGGTAATGTTTATAGAATTTTTAGTTTGTGGTCTAGAGTTTCACGATTTGTATTACTTTTTGTTGTGTGCAAATTTGATATTTGGGCTTTGGATTTTGGGGTTAGCATATTTCCCCCATTTAGGATTTGAAGTACTCTTGGTGTGTTGTGTTGGATAATTTATTTGGTTTGTATGAGGTGTGGGTTTTCCCTTTTTGATTATATGGTTTCTTGCATTTTGGGTTTAGTTCATTATTACCTCTATTTTTGATTGGTTGGGCGGTGTTCATGCATTTTTTATTTTTTTTATTTTTATGGTTTGAGTTTGACTATCACAATTTGTTATTGATCCATGTTTAGAATCATGAGTAAGTGTAATGAAGTTAGATATTGTAGTAGTTCCACTAAGGTATGGATGTTTGTACTGTACAATTTATGTGATTTAAAATTTTAAAAAGTGCCATATTTGTAACTATTGTATGATGTTTGTAGATTTCTTTTAGGCATCCATGCCAAACGAAATTAGTTGGTTCCTTGAATAAGAACTTAACACGAGAGGAGAAGTTGTGTACTGAAGGGACACCATTCAAGTGGTTCACTATGTTCAAGGACTCACTGAAGATATGAAAAAACCTTGTTAGTGAGTTGTGTAGTCAATGGATGGAAAGGAATGGGGTTTTTACTAGGGTAAAACTACAAGTGTACTCAAACAAACTCCAAATGACCTAAGATTTTGTAGGAAGCACCCTAAAATCATGAAAGACTAACACAAAAATTTCTAGCTCAAAACTCAAAGTCTAACTATATCGCATATTTTTGCAAAAGTTGAAAACACAAGAAAAACAACAAAATAAATTGTCGAAAAATAGGAAATGGCCACTTCTTTGGAAAATATAGAACAAATAGTTGTCAGTGTAGGCTATCAAGGGTCTTGGAAATGTTTTTCTACCCCAAAGCGATATATAATTATAGCAAAACTACAAATCAGAGCACAAGTTATGGTTGTTTGAAGTTTTACTAAACTTGAGTTTCAAAATAATTTTTAAACTTCAAACAGAGTCAAACTAAGTTCTCTTGGGGTTTTTCTTACAAAATATGGGTTCAAAGGAATGACCACACAATTTTTTAAGCAAAAATAATAACCATAGCTATCAAAATCAAAAATTTCAACTAAATAGGCAAAAATTGAAACTATTCACTACTACTAGAACACTATTCATGCGACGAAAACACTATTCACTACCACACACTATCAACCAACACACATACTACACAGAACACACACTACCACTACCACAATTCACATACCCAGCATATAACACAACACATCATAGAACAATTGATGTAGGTTCATTTTAGTTTTGTGAAATATGGTGCTTGATTTGTTAAGAAAACCTAGAGAAGATCCTTACTGGACATTAAGATAGCCATAAAAGGAGAAGCCGAGAGACAAGCGGAAGAGAAGTGGTCTTAGAGATTTTAGGGTCCTATAAGAACAATATTGTTAAAAGAGTATTGATATAGCATATTTATACAGACATATGGTAAATTATTTTTCTTTTTCTTTTCTTTATCTTATTATGGGCTTAGGTGTTTTCTTCATTTCTTGTTAATGTCTCACTACAATTGTATTGTTTGAGGGTTGCAAAATTAATGTAATTTTCTTGTGAGAGCATGAGCTTTAGGATCGTAAATGTTGGGAAATGATTATGATGTTATCTGAACTACAATATTAGAATTATGAAATTTTGTATGTAAAATTAGTTGGATGTGTATACTTGAATAATTCTTGTCACCCAATCCAAATTTGTCTCCACCACTACACTACAATAACATGCAATTTAATTAATAAATAAAATATTTAACTTTTATTATAACATAATAACTAATTCAAAATACATTAGATTGTTTCTAAAAAAATTTTTATAAAGCTAAATTTATTTTATCTATCAACTCAATTAAATCTACCACAAGATTTTCATTTTTTTTTCTTGGTTTATTTTCTTTTCCACTCACCCAACAATGTTTCCTACTACAATTAAGACAAGTATAGCAAACAAGTATAGCTATTACTTGTATCTATCTCGACATCATCCCTGATATTATCATAATCATTACCCAATATACATTATAATTACACAAAATCACAATAAGTAAATAAATCACTTATCATAACATATAAAATAAAATAGACATCAAATTCAACTATTTAATTAATTATGAATTTCTCCAAAATAAATACTATTGTAATATGTAACGCCCCAATTAAATAGGTAAATTCAATTTAATAAAGCGTCACACATATATAAATATCAAAAGTGCGGAAATTGGATAAGAAGATACACAATACCCCAACCATGTTCATAACAAAAGAGAGGAGGCACTACACTGCCTAACCTAATCAAAATGTATCAACAACAACACAAGTTCTTGTACAGAAAGATAAATCTAGATAATAAAACTTCTTCCGCTGAGGGCCTTATAGTGAGCCCCATACCCGTCCTTAACCATCAAGCTGTAGCATCCCCATTGCCATTACCACTGCCACGGGTTCTCACATCTTCTCACATCAATAGAGTTGATGATCATTGCAAAGGAGGAAAACCACACACACAACCATACAAACAAGCGAAAGGGTAAGCTGGTGCACAAAATTCATACATCATAATAATCATCATTCAATCATACAATCAGGCATATATACTGAGAAGCCACACATGACATACCAAACCCTCGAAACTACAAGACCTGACTATCTGGATACGCATAATGAGGCACCACCACAAGACAGTGGAATTAAGTCCTAACAGTGAGGCATCACCACGAGGCCTTCGCGAAATTACACCCTTACAAGAGGCACCACCACGTGGCCTACGTGGAATTACGTCCTGACCTTGAGGCACCACCACGATACTCGCATGGAATTACGTCCTTATGTTGAGGCACCACCATGAACTCTCACCACGAGGTTCATGGAATTAAGTTCACTAGGTGAGGCACAACCAAGGACTCCTATTAGGAAGGTCCATGGGATTACGTCCAACAGATGAGGCGCCACCAAGAGCTCTCCGTACAAGAGCTATGGAATTACGCCCTACCACACTTAGTTCATGTTTCACCAACCAATCAGAAAGTTCTCGAAATACTAACATCATGTATAGACAACCAATCATACAACTCATGCTTTCCAACTCATACAAAATGAAGCAACATATCATTTCCACCTCAATCTTATACATACATATATATATATATATATATATATATATATATATATATATATATATATATATATATATATATGTATGTATATACATCATGGCATCATCCCTCCAACCCTCCTGGTAAGGTATTTAGATCAGGCAAGAAATCCACACATCAGTAAACCACTCAATGATAATGCCAAACCTGCCCGCAGTCTCGCTCAAGCTAACAGGGCTCGCTCAGGCGAGAGAGGCTCTCTCGCTCAGGCAAAACCCTTCTCGCCTAGGCGAGAGCGCGAAAGGGGAGCAGTGGATTCTGCGAGGTCTCGCTCAGGCGAGACCACTCCTCGCTCAAAAAGAACGCACGTCGCCTAGGCGACAATTCGAGTGGCAGATTCTGGGCGAGCATATGATAATCTCGCTTAGGCGAGTCTAGCTCGCTTGGAAGGTTGACGGCAAAACCCTAGCAGAGCGTCGTAGCTGCTTAAGGAGGCAATGAAGCATTGTTTCTGAAAGTGAGGGGAATGGAAACGTTAGGACAGATGGGATCTGTTTTTACTCCTTGGGCCAGCCCTTAGGCCCATTAGGCTAAGGGCAGCCCTTAAAACATTAAGGCAGAAAATTGGGCCTTACATAATATACAATCACTTTTATTACTTATGCATTCACCCAAATATATTTATAATGATTAAAATTTATAAAATAAAAAATCATTTCGTATAACTCTACCAAAATAATAAAAAATTCATATAATTTTACCAATGTTACGAAAATAATTTTATATAAATTTACCAAATTATATAACATTATCGTATTTAAAAGGGGCATTTGCATTATTTTCAAATATATTATTATAACTATAAAAGTATTTAACAAAAATAAATAAATCACTTGTCATATTATATCAAAGAAAAATTCATTAAAATAAAATTATTTAGTTGAATAATTTAATCAGAATATGTAATTAGTTATGATGACGCGTAATAGAAATTATGTTATTATGAATTGAAAAAAAAATGATTACTTTTAGACTACAGGTCAAAGTGAGTCAATTTAACTCACAGATTGGTTCATCACAACTTAAACTAGAAAAGGGTCAACTCAACCTATCTCACTATTTAATGAGTTACAAATTTTGTAATCCGGTCCGACCCACCACAGATTGGTGAGTTAGTGGGTTAATGGGTTAGCTCACTTATGAATGTTTTTTTATAATTTATTTTATATATTTATTATATTACAATGAAAGTGAATTGACTTAATTTATTTTTTATGATAGTGAAATTAGAGTATTCACTTGATTCCTGATTCTCGAAATATTATTACAAAGATAATAGTTAAAGATTAAAGTATTAACGTGTTGACAAACAAATTGATTAAACATTCAAATTATTCAAATGTTATTGAGCAATATTCGAGCATTTAAAAATATGAAAATGTGAACCTATATAATTAAAAATAATAAATAATTATAACAAAAAAAATTGAAAAAAAATATTGGTGGGTTAAATGGATCAACCCACCTTCAATCCAACTCGAACCTGTTTAACTCAGGTTAAGTGAGTTGAGTTCAGTTCAACCCACTTTTTTTAAAAAAAAAAAAACTGAATTTTACTCCACCCAACTCGACTTGAACCCGTGATGAGTCGGGTTGGCTCACGAGTTGAAACCCATTTTGACATCTCTAATTTAGACATAATAAAGTCAATGTCACAAAACATTTGTCCAAGTTGTATAAATATTCTTTTATAAATTAAATATATTAAAACCAAATATAAAGTGAATTTGATTTCAAAATAAGAGACACCTAATTATAAAACATAAGTTGATTATTAATTGTCCACTTGCAGGTTTTTTTACAATTTTGATGCAATTTACTTTTTAAATTTGCAAAAGTGGTGCAAGTTTTTAAAAGAATTCCATAAAGGGAAAGTCGTGCCAAAATGGTACGACTTCACTATCAAATTTGAAGTCGTGCCAAAATAGCAAGACTTTCATGTAAAAGTAAAGTCGTGTCATTATCTTACAACTTTAATTAACTGCTTAAGCAAAGTCATGCCATTTTGTCTTGTAATTTTAAAGAAGAAGTCGTCTAAAGACGAAACGACTTGAGTGCCAACATAGTAAATGGTAAAAATGATTTTTTTATTTATTTAAATAATAAAAATGAAATAATAAAGCATAGTAACTAAATCTGAAATATAATTAGCGAAAATATTTTATTAAGATTTATTCATCATAAAATGGTGTAAACATTATATATGGGACCCCGTGCCACAAGGAGGTCTTCTTCTTTGTCGTCTAGTTCTAATCTAAGGGGGTTGAGGTGGATCGCCCTCAACATTATCTTCATGTTGTTGTGTTTGGTTAACATCTTCCAACATTTGTGGTGACATTGTAGGCTGATAATATTACTGAAAGAATGTGGTAGATGCAAATGGAGATGTTGATGATGAAGTTCCAAATTGAGTAGACTCCCAATTACAACAAAAATATGAGCCCATGCATGTTGGAAAACAACCTCATCAGTTGCATCTTGTGGTAGTTCTTGAAACATGTTGTTTAACCAAAAAAAAAATTATTGACTTCCCTTTTAGGGATTGGGCAGGGGGTGTTATCAACCCCAACAACAATCCCACCCATGGTATCAAGTTTGCAGGTGATGTTTCACCAGTAACAAGTTCACCATCAATAGGAAGACCCAATTGCAAAGCAACATCGTGTAATTAATTGCAGTAGATGAATCGTATGAGTCTCTATTCTTCACCTCTCAACTAATGTAGTTACTAAGTGACAATTGATGTCCATGTTAGAAAATGGTAGTAACTGACCAAATCTGGCAACATTCATTATTGTCTTAACTTGTGGATGAATTAAGTCAACATGGGCTGTAGCCCAAATATAGTATTTTCTTAATCGTTGCAGTATATCATTACTTGCCCAAATTGCTTTAGTAACATGTCTCTCTTACAATTGTAACACATACATATCACGACGAGGGAGCCTTTGGTTATGAACCATTGCTTTTATGAATACCTACAATAACCCAAATAAGTCACCAAATTAACAATAAAATGATAAAGCGATTTTTTTAATAATGTGAACATCCCGTGCCACTTCACAAATCATAATTTGTCAAATGTGTTAATATCAACATTGGTTAATGCATACTTTGCATTTATTGTAACATGTATATAACTATATATGACAATTTTAATGCAGAAATCCATTAAGTATCAATATATTACCAAATAAAATTTATAATCTAAATCCAAAATATCTATGCACTATAAAACTTATTTCCTTATATCCTATTTTATCTTTCAAATCTATACAATAAATAAATTTTCTAGGTTATAATAATTTGAAGTTTTTTATTTATGCTCGCTTCCGTTATTAAATCATAACATGTACTCACTACATATACAAACGTTTATGTATATATAAATATATAATTAATAAAAAATAATTAATGGTATCTAAAATTTTAAAAATAGAGAGGACCTATCCGTATATATCTTACAAAAGGTTTTATGGTCTTTTAAGCCATGTATTGATGGATTCAACTATTACAAGCCAGTAGTGCAAGTTGATGGAACTTTTTGATGGGAAGATATAATGGTACATTATCGACAACAATTGGTCAAGATGGAAACCGCAACATCTTTCCATTAGCCTTTGCTATTGTTGAACGTGAAACAAAGGAAACTATGATCTTGTTCTTCCAACTATGACACCTCAACCAAATATATGTCTGATCACTAATAGAGGCACAACCATACCTTCAGCACTACAATCCCTAGAAGTTGCTTGGGAAGGAAATGGACTCACATCCATTTATTGCATTCGCCATGTTTCCTCTAATTTCAATAAACAGTTCAAAAATGCAGAATTGAAGACACATCTACTAAACATGGGTACCTACATTAATTATTTTCAATTTTCTAATGCAATAAAACACTGTTATTTTCTAATATCGAATTTGTCACAGGTTATGAAATGAAACAACCCACACTTCAAGCAAAGATATCTACTATGAAAGTCGAATTTCAACAAGCAACTTCTTGGATAGACCAAATATCATTGGAAAAATGGACCTAAGCTTATGATGGGAAAAAAGATATGGCCACATAACAAAAACTTTAGCTGAATGTATGAACTTTGTTTTGAAGAGAGCAAGATCATTGCCAATTTGTGCTCTTGTTAAATTATTTTTTGAAAGAACAAAAAATGGTTCATGGAACGAGGGACAAAGATTGAATGCATGTTACGAGCTGGCTACCAATATCCAGAGGATATTTATGCTTTGTTAAGAAAAAATGAACAACAATATGTCATGTGTCATGATTGCCATAATTCAGTCTTCGATTTTCGGGAGATTTCCACTCCTCAACTTGGACGTCATCCAATGTCATACATTTGTTAAGTTAAATAATTGGTGGTGTGATTGTGGGAAGTTTCAAGCTCTTCACATACCTTACTCTCATGTAATGGTTGTTTGCTCAACCTCCCATTTAGAGCCTATTACATTTGTGGATCCTATCTGTAGCCTCCAAAGTATTTTCATAGCTTATGAGGTGCAATTTTAGCCTGTTCAAAATGAAGATTATTGGTCTACTTATATTGGTCCAAATTTAATTCCCAAACCTCACATGCAACGCAGACAATTAGGAAGACCAAGTACAAGTTGTATCCATAATGAAAAGGATTAGTCAATTCTAGACAAACCAAACAAATGTTCGTTTTGCGAAAATATTGATCATAACAAAAGAAATTGCCCAAATAGACATTGTTCATTTTGTGTAACTCTTGTCACTACATTGCATCAATTATGTTTATTTTAATTTCAATATATGTCACCCACTAATAATTAAGATGTTTCATTTCATGTACTTTTTATTAAGGAAATCTTCCTTCTTCTTTTTTCATGTGCATTTTTACTTTATTCTCCTATTAATTACTCAATTAAATTTTTAATTTTTTAAAAATTTTAATAGAAACAATTGAGAATGCAAAAAAAAAATAAAGAATAAAAAAGTTCATTGAAGCTATGTCGTCTTCAGACGACTTCTTCATTAAAATTACAAGACTAAAGTCATGCCAATATGACACGACTTTGCTTAAGCAGTTAATTAAAGTTGTATGATAATGGCAGGACTTTACTTTTAAAGGGAAATTTTGCCATTTTGGCACGACTTCAAGTCTGATTAACAAAAGTCTTCTTATTTTGGCACGACTTCTTCATGGTGAAATCATACTATCTTGGCACAACTTTCCCTTTGTAGCAATTTTTTAAAAACTTGCACCATTCTTGGAATTACAAAACTAAATTGCACCAGAATTGTGAAAAAACCTCTGAATGTTTTCCAACTACTCGACTAATAAAGGAAATAGCCATGTTACTACTGGGAAATGAATGTTTACTGATTTCACAAGTCAACTCAAACTTCAAAGATTGCTCCACTACTACATTATATAACCAAACAAAGTAATTCCATCAATTGGAGGGTATATCCTTTACAAGCAAATTGAAAAACACTTACTCCTTGATGCATCTTCAGTTTTTCTCTGACCTTCAGCAACAGCGATGGAATCTATAGCCTGAAAAATGAATTCATGTTGTGATTACAGAAAATATGGTTGCTGACACAACAATCTATAACATACACAAATACACGAACATCCAAAACTTTCAAATTTCAATAAGCCAGGAAAATACCACCAATCTCATCAGACACAAGGAAAACACATCCAGCAACCAAAGTAATTGTTTTGTACAAATACAGGTATTGTATAATCAATGAACGACAAAGTCACCTGTATATTTATTCGGAACAGAAGATAATATCATCAAATCTAAACCTTACACACTATAAACTAAATTGTGTTTGAGTTATGCATTAGTTCATGTAGTACAGCTCATGTTATAATCTTCTTGATGAAACCACAACTAGGCAATATTTTTCAGGAATATGGTACTGAGGGACTACAGACCATGGATCCACCATATATAGGCAAGATTTTAGGCTTAATCATATTTTTTGACCCTGAAAAAATAGTCAACTTAGCTTTTAGTCCCAATTCTGTGAAAATATATGGTTGTAAACAGATCAACAATGTCTGGTATAGCCTGATTGTGCCACTATTACCAATTGCACAGCATATGTCCACTATTTCAATAATTAAAACTAACTTCAAAGGAAAAAGATACAGAGACTGGAAAATATATAACTGTATTACCTTATCTTCCATCTCCTCCTATATTTTTTTCATGTGACGCCTCATTAGCTGCAACACACATGAAATAGTTAGGTAACAGGACAGAATACAGAAAAAAGTTCTTATTAATTAGTAACTACAACAAGATTGAGGACCTTCACAGATAAAGGGGCAAGAGAGATAGGGGGAGAGTACAGCTAGAAACTAATCCACTAACTTGTGTTAGGAATATCTTAAGTCAAAGAGAGGAAAAGGGGCAGAGAAGAAACAGTTTCCTTCAAATGTTTGACATTTATCCCTTCCAGCCAATACATATGTGAATGAAAGGCAAAATAAACACGAAGAAAAATTATTGCATATATATTAATTTAGCAAGAAAAGGTGATGAAGCTAAAAGCTGCAAACACACTACAGGCTTAGAAGTGGCCTTAAGTTGATTTATTAAGAATGGAATGTTGCACTTCGAGTCAAATGATCCGGAAAAATGGTTAAGAAAAAAACAACTTTCAAATTGTACAATACGGAAGTCATTTGGCTTTGCACAATCCAAAAGTCATTTTTGGCTTCCAAATTGTACAATTTAGAAGTCACTTTCGACTACCAGTTTCTAGAATCTGGAAAGAAAAAAATGAGAATTTCTTAATATGGAGTGCAGGGGAAAATATATAGAGGTGCAGGAAGAATCGGCCCATGCATGGTACCAATCCAAGAAAAATCTTGCTATCATAAGCCAAAAACCCTTAATTATCAATAATCTTTGAAACGTTATGAAAGGAGTTGACATGCCAATATCTCACTAACACTGAAAAATAAATGTATTTCCATTTAAAATGGCATTAACTATTTTAAGATGAAGAAACAACCTATATGGATGGATATGCATACCATGGAGTTATCATTGAAGAATTTTTTTACCGAAATTATAAAAAATATTATCATAGTTATAAGGAACATTAACATTACTATTAAATATATTATTATAAGTATAAAAGTATTTCAAAAACTTAAATAAATCACTTATCATATCATATCATATAAAATAAAAATTCCTATAAAATATAATTATTTAATTGATTAAATTGATCAAATATACATAATTGACATTAGTCTTGGCTACCTTGATCATCAACCCGAACCTTAGTCCCACAACAAGCCTTTTTGGTCTGCTCTTTAATTACTACCTTTTTCCCGCAGCAACCTGCATCATTGTTACCAAGTTCGGACCTCCTCTCTAGGAACTCACTGTTCTCCTTCCAAACCTCCCCATTTGAATAGACCTCTTTTTTCCAAATAGGAACTTTGGCTTTTATCTCATCTATCAAAAATCTACATGCCTCCAGTGCATCTGCCCTGTGGACAGATGAGACAGCTATGAAGACACTTGTTTCACCCACAGGCACTGTTCCTATACGATGAGCAACAGCAATGGAATGTAGGTTCCAGGATGCTCTAGCAGATGAACAGATCAAGTTAATACAACGTATTGCCATTGGAACATAAGCTTCATATCTCAACTCCAAGACTGTTTTCCCTTCAAAAGTGTCGCGAGTTGTGCCAGCAAATGTTGCTATAGCACCAGCTTGTGGAGCACTAACAAAATTCATGTATTTAGCAACATCTACTGGATTCAGGTTTTCCAAGATTTCAATAAGATTTTTATCATCTTCGGCAGCCATTTCCACAAGTTCAGACACAATGATGATGGAACAAAATTCCAATGTGATCTGTACACTTTCTTCCTTCGAAAATTAAAGTAGACAAGTCCAGCAGTTCAACCTTCAAACTGATTATAGCCGCTCATAGTTCCCAAAGACCTGGTGAAAAGCTTCTATAATATTAGGTTATAATGTCAACATCAAATGACATATGACATATAAATAACATTTAAACGAGCAAATTCCATATATATGTAACTTGTTTCCTAGGAACTTTGAAGGCTAGAAAGAAACCTTGGTAATTACAAAATATTAATAAAGTAATAGTATTAATAGTAAAATATGATGGACTCGGCTTCCTATAAACTTCACCAAATGGAAACAATCAAAAAGAAAATAGCAGCAATGCTAGTTTCCAGAGTTGATGTAGGGAATCACGATGATTGATTAATTGAATATTGAAATTGAATATTGAAAATCAGAGATATTTGTATGCAGTTAAGGGGTGAAAGTACTTGAATTGTAAATACAGGAAGAGGAAAATGGAAAGGTAACACATTTCATGAAGTGATTTGAGAGAATGATCTCTCTTCATCCACACTGGTTAAGATTTACGAAATTAGTAGTTCTACTTCTGCAATAACACCAATTTCCATTCTTTTATTCTGATCTAGTTTCAATCTGAAATCCAACTAGTTGTCTAACTTTCAGAATTTTGCTACAGAGTCTATTAAATATGAATGGAGTGGGAAATTTTAAAAATTATACTAAAAAAGGCACAATTTAGATTTCACGTGGGGTTCTACTGCTTTGTGTCTAAGTGATAGTCTTGACCTACCTAGCTGCTATCTTCACAGTGTTACATTCTCTCACATTAAAAGACAGTGATACTTCAAATAAATTTCGCTCCCTTTCCAAGTTAGTTTAAATCGGCTTGAGGGAGGAAGGAAATATTTTTCAAAGACATCAATACCAATATTCAAACTTAGCCTAATATATGACAGCATACAATCTTCAGTAGGAAGACCATGCATCTCTTTCTAAAACTAGTTTTAAAATTTTAATAGTTTTAGAGATTAAAAAAATGAGATTGTACTACAATTTCGAGGATATCAATCAACCTACCCGTTTGTGTAACGTAGGATATCCATTGCTTCCACGGATGAACTCCCTTTTTCATCTTCTTCCAATTTGCAACCTCACCACCTGCAAACACATTTTATCAAACATTTTTCAGGAAAAGGTCAGATAATTGAAATTCATTGTCAAATTTGAGCACAAATCAATGTAAAATAGACAATAACTTGCAGAGTTAAGAAACAGAAATCTAAAAAATTAGCAAATTTTTTGGCAACCATCAACCCCTTAAAATTTAAAAATAGAATTTTTGCCTTTTCATGTAGAATTTCAATTAAACAAAAAACTGATCTTTCAAGTGAATTTAGAGAAAAAGTTTCTGCACTTACTGGAGGTAAATTATGTTCAATCCAATTGCTGAGCTTCGACGCTAGTTGGATTCAATTCAGTGATTCAGTCGCAGAAAGAAAGAAGAAGGGGCTTTTAGGTTTAGGTTGAAGCTGCTGCTGCAATGATTAGGACGAAATAAAACTAACTAACTGATGTCATCTCGTAGGTCATCTCTTTCTTTCTGCAACCCATAAGCGTCAGCACCACCGATGGGGTGGTTAAAAGATTGGACTGTTCCTTTACTGTTTTTAAAAAAATATTTTAAATTGTTTAATAATAACAAAATTATTGGATAATAAAAATAAAAAATTTAACTTATAATTTAAATTAATCCTTTAATTTAATATTTTAAATATGAATTTGTTTAGATGTATTAGAAATTTTGTTTCCTGAACTAAGATAATTTAAATTGAATTTAAAATAAATACTAAAATATCATTTATAAAAAAAATCACAAATTCAAATTAGGAAAAAAAAATACAACGATAAATAAATTTAAAATTAATTAATAATAAAGACACATTGATTATTTAATTAATGTTAATTATTTATTAGTTTATATAAATTTTATTGACATTTAATAGTTTATATAAATTACTCTATATGTAAAATTATTGTAACTCTAATATAAATATATGTAAAATTTATTTTTTTCATATAGTAAATTACTTTATGTAATGTCCCATTTAATTAATATGCATAATTAAAAGAAACACCACGTATAAATATTATAACAACGTAGTCTTGGGATCCTTAATGCCACCCCTATAAAACTAGGCACACCACGGTGCCAACAGAAACAGGATAACGATCTTACGAAAAGTATATAAATCTAAGAACAACAAATACATGGGCCATAGCCCTAAAGAAAGCCCAAAAGAAACTAAAGTCCAATCCACGCGGACTATGCAGCGGAATTATCACTTCCCTGTTGTCCATGGGTGTTCCTCGCCTCTGCTTACACTAACAAGTTGATGATCATCACAAAAGAGAGTACCACACAACAGAACACACAACAATGAAAGTAGGGTAAGCTAGAGCACAAAAGAATTCATCCATACATTCAGTTATATTTACACAATCATGCATTCGTCTCAGACAAGCATGTTATGACTCCTCAGGCAATACACTACGACACGACTCGACTCATCCAGATACGTATAACTTGGTCGGATTCAGCAGATGCTTGCACTTGTGGTGGATACCTCTGCTCACCCTCGAGCTGCTCACCCCCGAGCTATGTGTTACAAGTGTTACAATGAATCAGTTTTCCCTCACCACAAGGTTAGCCCTTAATGAATTTCAGGCCTCCTGCTACCCTCACCATAGGAGTTAGTCCGCTCTAGGTGAGACTAACTGACCCCTTAGAGCGTCAGGATACAACCTTACCTTGAATCCTTACCTAGTTATACAGATGGGGCACCACCATAGACACCCACTAACAGAGGCCATGGAATTACGTCCTGACCAATAAAGCGCGACCCCGGAGGTCTCACCTAGAGACTCCAAGGAATTACACACTGACACAGACCAAAAATCATAAATAAAAAAAAGAGAGAACACTAATCATGCTTACAATTTCATACCAACCCCTGAACATAAATTCTCATTCATATCGCATGTTGAATCCATACCACTGGTCATTTCCACCCAATGAATATAGGGCCTCATCTCATATCAATACCATGTCCCTTTAATTCCAACCCACTCATTTATTTCGCATGCCAAGTTCCCACAATATCCATCATTCACCGTTCATGAATTATATCCCGCATACTTAGCAATCCATTATACATATTTCTCATCATATCAATCATACCCAAACAATACCAATCATCCAAGAGTAACCAAACCACCAAACCACGCACTGCCTCGCCCAGCCCCTCGCTCAGGCTGGAGGGTCTCGCTCAGGCAAGACAATCTCGCTCAGGCGAGTCCCCCTTCACCTAGGTGAGGGCTCAAAACAGAAACAGGAATCATCGCGGGATTTCGCTTAGGCGAGACCCCTCTCGCTTGGGCGAGTTGTTCGCTCGCTCAAAATAATGAGCTGGTCGCCTGGGCGACCTTTGGCGAAAAAGGTTTGGGTGAGCCTCCGCCAGACTCGCTTAGGCGAGTCGGACTCGCCTAAGCGAGATTACCAGTTCGCACCCTGGTCTCAACTGCAGCAGATGCGTTTTCCAAACCAACCATTCATACCAAGCATTCCACGCACAACCAAACAGTGATCAATCCATACAAACATAAAGCAAACTCAAGGACAAGCTACAAGCAACATACACTCGGAATCCCTAACTTCCCGTACCTGAAAAGGGTTAACAGAACCTTGATAACACGAACACGAGCACTGCAGCTCTAGGAACGAACTAATGAGCTGAAAATAGAAGGTACACAGAACAAAGGGGCGGATTAATACGAAACCCTAACTGTGAAATACAAAGGAAAAGCAATGGAACTCATACGATCTAGAAAGGGGCACTTACGTGGAGTAGGAACTGGTTTAGAGCTAGTTCGAGAAGGCTTGGGGCAAAACCCTAGCAGAACGTCCTGTGAGAGCAAGGGGGATGACGACTGGTTTCTGAAAGAGTGAAAGCGTACACATTAGGGCAGACTAGGATGAGTTTTATCCTTTGGACCAGCTCTTAGGCCCATCAGATTTGGGGCAGCCCTTTATGTTAAAGGCAGAAAAAGAACAGGGCCTTACACTTTATAATAACAATATTAATTTGTAAGTGATAATAATTAATTAAATTAAAATATTATAAATATGCACATATTTCAAGTAATATAATGTGTATGAATTAATTTTTTAAATTATCTTTATTTAATTTTTAATTTTAAAAAAATGATGGCCAATCACGTTACATTCTAATTTTTTTTGTCTGTTAATTTGACAAATTAGATAAAATTAGATAAAATGAGTCGAATTGAATTCACATGATAATTACATATTTTGAGTATGAAGTGTACTAAAAAAACTTTATAACTTAACTAATTTATTATTCAAAGTGTTTATATATATATATATATATATATATATATTATATTATGAATTAACTTAAATTTTATGTGTTAATCATATGAACTTAATCATGTTTTTTCAGACAAAAATAAAGATTATCTATATTGTGTCATATGTCAGATGAAACTATTGTTCAATACTAAATCAAAATTATAGATTATTGAATTTTTTTTCTAACACATTATTTAGTGGGATGTTCATAATTTGATGTTATTTTATTACTTTATGTTTCTTCATTAATAATGGTATATTAATATTCCATTAATAATAATTTAGAGTGATGTGTTCCATAAATTAATTTAGAATACAAATGTGTAGATGATAAATGAAGATAAACTATATTTATATTTAGAAATGAGATAATTGTTAGTTATATGTAACTTATTATGGTGATAATTCTTAGTGCATTCAAAAGAACAGTAATAATAAAATTAATTTAAAAAATAATAATAGAAATAATAATAATATTGAAATAAATATTGGAAATGAACTATAGTTAAAAGTTTGACTTTTGAAAGAGTAAATATTAATTAAGAGGAAATAGTATCTTTCTTATTAATAATAAAACTCATTTATTTCTACTAGTTATTTAAAAAAATCAAATATTTTAAACATAAAAATAAAAACAATTATGTATAAATAAAAATATGAATGATATATGTAACGTCCCATTTAATTAATAAATGTAATTAAAAAAAACGCCACACACAAATAGTACGACCGTGCAGTCCTGGGGTCCTTAACCTAACCCCTACAAAGCTAGGCACACCACGATGCCAAAAGAAAAACAGTTGAAAGGTCTAACAAATACAGGTAGAGTATTAAAGCATATAGCAATACATGGGACAAAGCCCTATAGAAAGCCCAAAGAAACTAAGATCCAGTCCATGCAGATTATGCAGCGAAACCATCATCTCCCTGTTGCCTGCGGGTGTTCCTCACATCTGCTCACACCAAGTTGATGATCATTGCAAAAGAGAGTACCGCACAACAGAACACACAACAAAGAAAGTAGGGTAAGCCAGAGCACAAAAGAATTCATCTATACAATCCACTATATATATATATATATATATATATATATATATATATATATATATATATATATATTCACCATACCATACCCACATATCAACCAAGTATGTTATGACTTCTCAAACAATACACGACTCGACTCATCCGGATACATATAACTTGGTCGGATTCAACGGATGCTCGCACTTGTGGTGGATACCTCTGCTCACCCCCGAGCTATGTGTTACAAGTGTTACAATGAATCAATTTCCCTCACCACAAGGTTAGCCCTTAATGAATTTCAGGCCTCCTGCTACTCTCATCACACGAGTCAGTCCGCTCTAGGTGAGACTAACTGACTCCTTAGAGTGTCAGGATGCAACCTTACCTTGAATCCTTACCTATTTATACAGATGGGGCACCACCATAGACACCCACTAACAGGGGCCATGGAATTACGTCCCGACCATTGAAGCGCGACCCCGAAAGTCTCACCTAGAAACTCCAAGGATTTATGCACTGACACGGACTAAACATGCTCAACCAATCAAGAAAGATTCATCATATAGATTTATACATACACATCGCATACTAGTTCTTCATAGTCCATCCCTTTCATTTTCCAATGAATCCATACTAGTTCATCATTCTCAGCCAACATAGTGGAATTTCATCTCATGCCAACCATGTCAATTTAATACCAACCACCCCATTCCTTTCACATGCGAAGGTTCACGCCCAAACCATCATTTATAATTCATGGATCACATCACTCATGCATATTGATTTGTCTCATGCATTTAACATAATAATCAACACCCAAACAAGCATAAACCATTTCAGAATTTTAGAAATAACCACACAAATGCACTGTCTCGCCCAGCTCCTCGCTTAGGCTGAAGGCTCCGCTCAGGCTAGAGGCTCTCGCTCAAGCGAGCCCCCTTCGCCTAGGCGAGGGCTCGAAAAACGAAGCAGTAGCTCACGCGGGATCTCGCTTAGGCGAAACCCCTCTCGCCTGAGCTAGATGCTCGCTCGCTCAAAAGTTGAACTGGTCGCCTGAGCGACCTTTCGCGTAAAAAGGTTCTGGGCGAGTCCCTGTCCATCTCGCTTAGGCGAGACTGACTCGCTTGGGTGAGATTATCAGGTCTCGCCACTGTTTTCCTGCAACAACCACACCCACCAATCCAAACAACATATTCATGCATTCACAACTAACATAACATCACACCAACCACATAATCTCGAAATAACAGCCAAACAACATGGAAAAACGGGATATATAAGTAAGCCTTAGCTTCCCTACCTGGAAATGGCTAGCACGAGACCTCGACCCTAAACAGCGGAAAGCGACAGCTCAAGGAGCGACTTAAGGTGCTGGAAAGAAATGAGAAACAGCGGGAAATGAGTTACCCAGCGTAACAGTAGCAGAACTATGAGCACAAATGAAAGGATACTTACGTAGAGGAAGAGAGCTGGTTTGAACTTACGTGCCTGCGGTGGTACCAAACCCTAGCAGAGATTGAGAGGCAGTTGCGGCTCTAGGACAAGGAACAATTTGCTGAAAAGTGAGAGGGAGAGTTAGGGTTAGGGCAATCTTAGGGTCTGAATTCGTTTTGGGCCAATCCTTGGGCCCATTCGATTTGGGGCAGTCCTTACAAAAACAAGGCAACAGAAAACTGGGCCTTACATCCTCCCCAACAAGAATTTTTTCGTCCTCGAAAATAAAAACTTACTAAGTAAAAAGGATGCAGGTGAGATTTCCTCATATCTTCCTCCAACTCCCAAGTTGTGTCACCTGTCCTCCGATCCCAAATGACTTTAACAAGGCAGACTGTCTTTCCTCAGCGTTCCTCAACTTTGATGTCCTCTAACGCAATGGGTGGCACCTCTACAATGAGATCCTCTCTGATCTATATATCCTCAGCTTCCAACACATGAGACGAGTCGAAAACATATTTCCTCAACTGTGACACATGGAATATCGGGTGAAGATTCGCCAACTGAGGGGGGCAACACTATCTCGTATGCCACTAGTCCAATCCTCCTCATGATTTGATATGGGCCAAGGAACTTAGGAGAGAGTTTCCTTGAGCGGAGAGCCCTTCCCACACCAGTGGTTCAAGTCACCCTCAAGAACACATGATCGCCCGCAACAAACTCTAAGGGTCTCCTTCTGCAATTTGCATAAGCTTTATGCGTACTCTGAGAGGCCTGCATCCTATCTCTCACCATCCTGACTTTCTCAGTAGTTTGCTCTAACAATTCTGGCCCGACAAGCATTGCTTCCCCATCTTGATACCAACATAGAGGAGTCCTACACTTCCTACCATAAAGAGCCTCATATGGCGTCATGCCAATGCTCACATGAAAGTTGTTGTTGTAGGTAAACTCGATCAAGGGCAACACCTCATCCCAAGCTCACAGGTGATCCAATATACACGTCTGCAATAAGTCCTCAAGTGATTGGATGGTCCTCTCTGATTGGCCATCAGTCTGGGGATGGTAGGTTGAGCTCATAGTCAACTTGGTCCCCAAAGCCTCTTGTAAGGTTTGCCAGAACTGGGATGTAAACCGTAGGTCTCTGTCAGAAACTATGCTCGAAGGTACTCCATGCAACCTCACGATCTGATGAAGGATTGACCCCAACCAAGGATGAAGGCACATGCTTAAGAAGACTAAGCATGTTTAGAAAGGAAGTTCACTAATCCTTCATCCCTTTTCATTTGTGTTTATTATTTTTGATTCCC
>Ga0209589_1001770_pt1 | contig 36266 bp, 20 predicted proteins | sample CowpeawhiteBW_FD_187525 | JGI IMG/M metagenome (GOLD analysis project Ga0209589, IMG submission 187525) | Root nodule microbial communities of legume samples collected from California USA - Cow pea white BW (SPAdes) (version 2) | ecosystem: Host-associated > Plants > Roots > Nodule | place: USA...
AAAAAAAAAAAAAAAAAGGCAAAAATACGCAGAAAGCAAATACTACCTATAGGAATAGAAGTTCTTCCACTGAGATAATAAACTGTATGTTAACCTGATTAATTATGATAAAATATCTTAAAATACAATTCAAAAAATCATTTTTCTTTTTTGTATGACATAACGTACCAAGGGCACTATGTCATTATGCCTTACTTTATGTAATTAATGCAATATATAAACATAGAGTTTCAAATTCAGGTAGAATAAAAGTTAAAAGCTGTTTCGTTTTCATTATTATAGTTATGACGTTTTGGTAGTTAAGAGTAAGACTACTAATATCAATTTTGTTTGGACTAATTAAATCAAATAATGCAAATTAAAATGTTAATATGAATTAGTATTACTACAAAGGTGCATCATAGGCTATCACAGGCTGTAAATCCCTTTTTTCCAGCTTAGTTTGCCAACCGTTGAGAAAAGGTAAAGCATATGCTATTTCAGAGTCAAAGACAACTGTTTTACACTGCATGACAGCACTCCATTTCATTATTCAAACAATTAAATTTAATTTTTTTTATCAATATCGTGAATTGATACCGATGGTGACCCATTCGGGAGTGGGAGAGAAATTAACACTAAACACATTTTCACTATTGACTAATGAAGCTTTGAGTTAGTAACATATGAACCAAATAATCACGCTTACTTTTAAAATTTACGAATACGTACATTAGTATTTTATCAATATGCAATTATTTACATGCCCTAAATCGGGAGATTTCGCTATAAGTTTCAACCCATGTGCAACAGACTATATATATATAAACAATATTAATACAAAAAATATTTTATTAAATATATTATATATTTTTTGTGGTTTAATTTTTTTTTAATGAGCGATACATTTATTATTTTGTCTTATCATTTTGCTTATTTGTCTTTATGTATTTAAAATTGTAATGTTATTACGTGGTTAACATGAAATGATATTGTGATTAATATAAAAAGATAAATGACATTGAAGTCATCGAGAAACAAGATGATCTTGTTATCCGACATATTTTCAATGAAAATAATAAAATTCAGTTGTCATTTTATCACTAGAAAAAAATCGTATATTATCGAAATACACGATCTGTTAGTAATAACAAAAAATTGTCAATAATTCAATTTTATCGATACCTAAATATTTAAGGGTAAAGCAATTGTTGATGCATTTTATTAACGAATTTCACGATACATCGATAATTATCAATGACTACAAATTCATTGGTACATATCTGTTGGTAACTACCAACACATTCTGACCATAGGTAAAAATTGTCGATAAAAATTATGAGTGAGTCTTCTTCTTTCCCTCCCTCTCTTCTTCGCCTTTTTCCTTTTTTTTCTTTTTCCTCTCCTCGTCGCAGCTCTATTGTCGCTCTTGTCATTGCTACATCAATTGCCATTACCTCAAGCTCATCCTCTGCTTTCTCCTTTCCATTATCCTCCTCCTCCTTCTCTTTCTCTTCCTCTTCCTCTTCCTTTTCCTCCTCCACCTCCTCTAACTCTGGCAGTCATCATCATGCACCTTTCCGTCGTTGTCATACTTTAACATTGTCACCGAGTTGTTGTGACTCCATTATCGTCATCGACCCCTGCCTCCTCCTCTTGCACCTCTTCCTTCTCCTCACTCATCTCTCCTTAATATATCAAAAATATAAATCAGACTGAGAAGGAAATTTGCTACTCAATTTATCGATGAATTTGCTGATGAAAAAATCTGTCAAAAATCAAAGTTATAATTTACCAAAAGGATCTAACCAATATATTCATTACCGGTGAAATTTTTTGTTGATAACTTAAAGTCTAAAATTCATTGATAAAATTCATATTTAATTTTGGATTTACCGACAAATTTATTTTCATTAGTAATTACAAAAATTCTTGCAGTGCATATTAACCACAATACATTTTGTGGTAACCACAAAACTTGACATATACCCAACCAGGTTGAGACAAGTAAGATGACAAAACAAGATAACAATCACATTTTAATTAACATACAAATTAAATTGCATAGATTCAATTGAAAAATATCAAAAATTTAAGTACTAAACAAATAATTTTTTTTAACATAGACTCAATAGGAAATACATAAATTTATGAAAGATTCAAACTTAATTAAGACAACATTATGTTGTAATAGCAAAATAGTAACTTGAACACTACAATCATACCTCACTACATTCAACAATTCCAATCCCACATTACACTCTTTAGGCACTAATTCACAAATACAACCAGAAATTGAGAGGAAGAGAAGAAGAAGGTTGAATGGATAGAAAGATGGAGTCGTAACTACCGGTTCTATGTGTTGTGGTTCGAGTTCTCTATGTTGCAGGTTGCCAAAATGAAAGTGGGGGAGATTCAAGTCACTGATGATGAGCTTGGGCGAAGGCAAGCATGCAATGATGCTTTGGCTGCAAGAACGACGAACGATAGTGGTGGTGGAGATGTGAGGTGTTTAGAGAAGAAGAAGAATAAGGAAACCCTTCGCGATGAGGGAAAAAATCGACGTGGGAGACATCGACGAGTCGCCAATTCTAGTTAGGTTGAGCAACAACAACTCGCGACTAGAAGGAGGAAGAACCATCGCGCGATGGTGGGTGCGTCGACGCCTCTCTCGAACGTGCCGTAGTGATGTCGGTGGTGGAGGTGAGCGTGGAGACAATGAGGAGGAGTGACCATTGTAGGTGAAGAAGAAGAAACTCATCGATGATGGTAACTTTGCTTTTGAGTGCGACAAACGACAATGATGTTAGGTTGAGTTGCTGCTTCTATTGCATGTGGGTGAAGATAGCAAAAGAGGAGTCTATAACAAAGAATAAACTCTAACTGAGAAAAGTTATATCGATTCTGGAACAACTGGTATAGAAAATGGAAACTTTTTAGGGTTAAATATGTTTTTGGTCCTTTAACTTTTATGAAAATTGAAATTAGTTTCTCTTCAAAATTTTGAACCAATTTAGTCTCTTATATTTAGAAATGTATGAATTAAATCTCTTTAATCAAATTTTGTTAAATTTATTTGATGTTTCAAACATGTTTCTCATCTATTGAAGTGAAAAGGTGTGATACCGTGTAAACAAATCAAATGTTATCATGAAACACAATTATAACGTCAAATAAACTTAGCAAAGTTTGGTTAAAAGAACTAAATTCACATAATTCTAAACTCGTGTGACTAAATTGGACTAAAGTTTCAAAGAAAAACTAATTCCAATTTTCAATTAATGTGAAGAGACCAAAAATATATTTAACCCAACTTTTTAAAATTCGTGTTAAAAATATTTTTTTTATGGGCGTAAAAAGACTTCTGTGTACTATACATAAAATAATAATCTAAAATCAAGGACACTTAAATATTCTAGTCCGAGACCATGTAAACTTTGAACCATAAATATTATAAAGCATAATAAAATATAATAAGTAAAATACTTCAGAATTTCTACCTCTTGAACGTGATAGAAGAGTTTGTAATATTTGTTGACATAAGGCTTTTAATAAAGCAAACCGAGGTAAAGATTGAGTATATCAACCTCAATCTAGGAAAGAGTAGATCTTAATGGCTTTAGCGACACGAAGGTTCTCTGACAACATTAAATCGCATTAGAGTATGTCGGAGCAATAACCTACTACCCTATGCTTGTACTCATGCACAAAGTTCCAATCTGGAATAATAATATTGCACAAAAGAAGTTTATCATTACACTGAATCGTTGAAGCAAATTAACCACTTGCATTTGCATGTCTAAATTCAAGAAAAAAACATGTTTAACTTTAAAAGTTGCAGTGTTTAATTATGCAGGTTTTGTATGCTACTGATCCAACTATATATTATGCAAACCTTTCACCCATTTGAAAAATCTACTACGTACAAATTGAGTTATTTGAACTAAAAAGTACGATTAATAACTTTATAATTTGACTATCTTGGCCTCTCGTCACATCATGTTATGCATTGAACGTTCCGATGCTACCTTACTGAAGGAGAACTAATATTATTCTATATACAATCTACTCTGTCTCATATCCTGCCACCAGATTGATGCTGCTGCTGCTTTTGAACTACTGCATGTCACAACTTTATACAGCATCACCATCACATTATATCACAGGGCTACTCAAATATTTTGAGTACACAAGCAAGAGATTTAGTCGGATTCATATGCATATAGCCCCTAAATCTCATAGACATAGCTACACATAAGTTTTCCTGAAATATAACTCTATCTTTTTTCCAAACATTTTCATTTTAATAAAACTTTGAGCACAAGTGCAAAAGTGCATGGAATGATTTTTGAATTTTATATATCTGGGTGGGGATGATCATAATTTTGGACGGTGAAACGTTTCTTTCATATACATGAAGATAATGGTCAAAGATTAGTGTTACTGTTGCGAGCACTATGTACAGATCCAGAAAGTGATAACAAAGATGCAGGTATTATATATAGCTACCAAATTGCAAAAAGCGTGGACTATAAACTAAAGCCAACGTATCTTCCTAGATCCCTGCCTACCCATCAGGATTAGCTTCCTTTAATCATACTAAATTATAAACACTTTACTTTATATCATATATGCCACTATCACTTTCTGCTGTCTACATTCATCTTCATTCAACCAAAACAGTTCAGCACAAGCCATGAAGAAACAAATTACTAGCACCATTTCTTTAAGGCACTACTTAATGATTGATATATTGTCTTGTCAATGCGATAAATTTAATTATTGATTATCACAAGAACAAATCCTTCACTTACACATGGAAAAACAGTAATTTTGATAATTGTAAGATGAAGAGAGAACTATATACCATTATTAATTAAAACAGATCTCAAGTCTACTAAGATATGAAGGGATAACTATATGATTATTAAAATAAATTTCAAGCATGTTAAAAGATAGTATTTGTCAGGGTTAATGTGATAAATTTAGTTATGATGACAAAACAAATTCTTTTATAGTACATTTGATGTCCTTTGAGTTTGATAGTTCTCTTAATTAGGTATTCAATATAAAAATAAAATCATTTACAATATATACACAATTATCATCTTATTACATGTCAATTATATAAAGATAGGTTTATGATATTCAATCTTATCTTAGCAAGTTTATTAAATCTATTGTATTATTAGACCCCTTATAAATATTTAATATCATACACAAAATAATAAAAACATGTATTATAAACCTCGCATCACATTTAAGGAATATATATATCAAATGAGTTGAACAAATTTAAATATTTGATGATATTTTAGATATCATAAATTTAACAACTGCTTAACTTTTTAATTTAAATAAAAATTATGAAATAAAGTGAGTTTACCGTTACTACTTTAAAGTGAGTGGATCTTCCCATAAGTAGGTCAATGTTAATATATTTATCAGATGAAACTTAAATTTTAAATTTGGAGTTTACAAAATTTTAACTTTATTAGACCATGACCTAATTCAAATCTAGCTCTAAAAAAATAGGGGAAGATATTTTTATAAATTTCGAGTCTCATTTTAAAAGTTGAGTTTTCTGAATTTATAACTGCACTAATCATTACATGTTAAGTATCCTATCTTGTCACCAAAAATATATGTTTTTTTCTTGTGTGTTAGTAACATTTGTCTTAAATATTCATGAGTTAATGTTTTTAGTCGCATTTTTTTTTTGTCACTAAGATTTGAATATGAAATTTTATTGAATTAATCTGAGACAATTAGAATATCGATGGCTGTAGCTCTAAAACTCCAGGGAGGGGAAAAAATATGATGAGCACTGATGACATATTAGAAGAAAAACGAAAAAGAACAAGAGATTAAAAAACAAGTTGTAAAGGAAGAGATTATTTATTATCTACAGAACCTGATTGAATGTGTACTTAAACACGTGAATAATCTATTTAATGCTGCTAATTAATACCATATAAAATTACCGCATAGATGATGAGAACAACATACAGTATGGTTAGCTGGCAGAGTGGCATGCATACGTTAGCAATGACACAGCTGGGTTCATTAAACAAATCAAAGTATGCAGCTGCATAATTGGTGAATTCGATTGAATTATTTTCAAAACATAATACCAAAATTAAAAACAATAGTTAGCCTTAAACTCATAATTGATACCATGAAGTAGTGCCGAATTCTTAAAAACCATTGAATATAGCTTTCTTCTATACCCTTTGTACACAGAGAGAGTACAAAGTATAGGGATGTTTATCTACGATATAGAAGAATTATAATAAATAAAAGGAAAAGAAGGAATATCATCATGTATGATCTATGAAACCTAGGTCTCTTCTGTATTTTTATATGTCGTCAAGCAACACAAAACTCCCTATACTAGGAATGTTATTCTAGTGTACGTGACAGCACAGATCTCTGATAATTGTTTTTGTTATATATTTTTCACTATGCTGCTCTGTAAAATTCCACTGATTAATTACTCAATCTAAACAAAACACCTGATCGGATGAATTTAAGGGCAACCCCTGATCCATAGGACCCTATGAAACATAATCATCACACTCACCATTAGCCAGATAATCTTGCATAGTAGATGTGAAGCTCTTTTAACATATTTTTTCTAATACAAAGTCATTGATTACAGTTTAAGAGAATAAGAAAAAAACTAATCAAATGAGAAGTATGAAATGTAAAACAATTATAATTTCTAGTATATTTCATTGTTCCAAAGGGTAATACGATATATGCTAGCTAGTTTCGTCAACAGTTAACGTGCATGCAATTGTCTGAAACACCTATGTTTTTGTTTGCTAGGGAAAGAGTGTATGGAGAGACAACTCTTTATGCATCACAATGTTGTGTAATTTAGCATCTACTAATGCATATCCAGCTATATTTCATTTTCTGGTTCTTTTGTTGTAAAGTTTAAGGAGGTGGTCGTGTGCAGTTCCAAAAGATACACCTACTGCTACATAATGATTTTCTGACAAGTTAAATACTACTACTATATATATAATTAAGTCCATCAATATCTTCAATATATATATATATAGAGAGAGAGAGGTGCGCCTTTGTCACACATGTCCGCCAGTTAGATGAGGATTTAATTAAATCATACTACAGATATATTTTTAATATATTGCGTGCACCTTTTCAATTTTTTCTTTCTGTCTTTTACTCTCTGTAATGTTTTACTTTAGCAAGAGTGTCAATGCTTTAATTAACCAAAATGATTAAATATTGAGCCACCGCACTAGGATGAAGAAAACTTGGACAATTAATTCCACACTTGGTCCCTGCATTTGGATAGAATCACAAATCTGGTAGCTGTAACCATCACCACAATAAACCTGTTTCGTTATGTTTCTTTCTGTATGACAAACTTTGGATACTTTTTATCTGTGAGTACATATTAATATTAATTATAGAAGAAATTGAAAGGAAAGAAATTACATGAGTTAGAAGGTTAGAAAGTTCTCCTGAGAATGAGTCCACATTAGAATAATGTTCAGAAATTAAATTATTTCGTACATAAACGTCCTATCCATGCTTTTTCATTTCAGTTTTGTTTCTTACTGAGAGAATAAAATAGTAATATTTTAACTGTTCAAGAGCTAGGTCTCTTGTTATAAGGCTAAGCAGTCCCCACCAAAGTTTCATCATAACTCGGATCGTGAGAGAGGTTTTGTGAAATTGTTGCAGAGAATTGGAGAGAAGATGGGAAGAGCTCCTTGCTGTGACAAGGCAAATGTGAAGAGAGGACCATGGTCACCAGAAGAAGACTCAAAGCTGAAGGAGTACATAGAGAAGCATGGAACTGGAGGGAATTGGATTGCTCTTCCTCAGAAAGCTGGTAAGAAACAGTGTTACACTCTAAACCTAGATATATCATTTCATATGCATGTATATATTCTCTTTTTTCTTTGTATGTCTGCAATACTTTGACTCTGATATATGTTTATAGGTCTAAGGAGATGTGGAAAAAGTTGCAGACTTAGATGGCTTAACTATCTTAGGCCCAACATTAAGCACGGCGAATTCTCCGACGAGGAAGACAGAATAATATGCAGCCTTTATGCTAATATTGGAAGCAGGTACTACTTATTGCTACCCATTTTTATGCACTATGCATAGCTAGACCCACTTACTGTACTCAAAAAATTCTAAAATTAGTTATTCTCCAGATCTAGGATGTTCAGATGGACATTCTTTTTCTTTCCATTTTTACTTCAATCACATAATAAAACACATTCTCCGGTGAAATGTCCTGAACTCTGTCCATATTTATCTAAAAGAGGCAAATAAAAACACAGCAAGGGATTTGACAATGTGAGAAAACTATGTACTTACCTAGAATATCTGTCTGTATTTGGGAAGCTGGTCTTCAACTTGGAGGCCAAGTTTAGATCCAGCAACAGCATGATGTTGGGTAAATGAAGACATTGATATATAATTATTTTTGGTGGTCTTTTCCATGATGTTTTTAGGTGGTCAATTATAGCTGCTCAGTTACCAGGGAGGACTGACAATGATATCAAGAACTACTGGAACACCAAGCTGAAGAGGAAACTCATGGGGTTGCTTCCTGCATCTCATCAAAGAATAGCACCCTATCAACACTCCTCCTCCCAAAACCCTCCCTCACCATTTTCTTCTCAGACATCAATCTACAGAGACTACTGCAACAACTCTCCTTATTACATCCCAGCACCAACCTCCTCGTCTTTCCCATGCCTTCAACAGATTTCTGTTCCTTCAAGTAATTACACAAACACAACCTCATCTCTTCCCTTTTATCAGAACCAAGATCCTACGGTCGGTGTCAGTCCCATGCAGTATTACCCCACCACAGACAGCTCCATGCTTGTGTTTGGAAGTGAAACAAGCTGCAGTTCCTCTGATGGGAGCTGCAGCCAGGTGAGCCTGGGGAGAGAGATAAAACAAGAAGAAATGGGATTTCAGAATTTGATGTTCGGAGATCAGCACATGCAGATGAACAAGTTGATGCTGAGTCAAGGAAACATGAATCATGATGGAGGTGAAGAGTATGTGAAGCATTGGACAGAGAAGCCAAATGGGTGTGTGTTCCAGACGCAAGAAACAGCACTGGATTATGATCTTGAGGTTATTAAGCAACTGATTAGTAGTAACAGTAGCAGTAATAATAGTAATAATGGGTATTTTAGTATTGATGAAAACAAGACGGAGAAGGGAGTGTACTACAACTACTGAAGTGACTGACACTAGTGGAAGTGAAATCAGAGAGATATGATCAGTGAGAGGCATGGGAGTAGGGAAGATTCAGAAAAGACTTTGAGGCTGTGTTGTGGAGTTCTGTGTTCTTTAATGAAATGAGATAATTCTTATTTTGACAGTACATGGTAAAATACATGGTAAAAGCTTCTTTATATTTTGTGTATATCCTCTTGGAACTGAACTCAAGTGATGATTTGATGACGATGATGTTAGGTTTTTGTAAGTATTCTCTCGATGCAAGTGCAATCCCCCAATCAGACATCAATGTTATCAATTCCAGAAAACAAGGCTTTTGCATTCAAAATTATTTTTCTCAAATATTATTTATAACACTACTTTTTACTATTCAGTATTTAAATAAATACTGAATAAAAACATAATTAAGGAACCAATCCGGAGCTGTTTTCATAAATTATTTTGATTATCAACTTTTTGAACTTGAAAGTAAAATTAGCCCATGCTGTTATTCTTATTATGTTCTCTCTTCTAATTATTTGAAAATCGATATTCATTGTGTCAAGAGATTGTTCCTTATACATAAAAAAATCTCTCTATTTTTAAGTTTTTGTATCACTATCATTGATTTTGATACTAATGTGTGATTTGTCGGAAATAAATACCTTGTTTAAGCACCCTGACGAAGAATCTTTTGTATAATAGCTAGGTCAGAAGTCAAAATAGAGTTTGTTTACGACAAATCTTCATTATTTTAAACTAATAAAATGCAATGATGGCCAGAAAAGAAAGAGTATGATGCATATGGTGCAGGAATTTTACTGTTTTTATGAAATATTGAAAATTCAAGTTGTGTAAGAATAACATAAATTATTAAACACAATCTCAGTTATATATATATATATATATATATATATATATATATATATATATATATATATATATATATATATTGGACAAATAAACTCATATATCAATCTACCTGGATTTAAATTGTTTCATTGGTTAAAAGTACTGTTTCTTTGTACGGATGGATACATTAAATCATTTTGTTTTCCTCAGAAATTTTCTATAAGAATCAAACTAAAAAAGCTTTTTATTGGAAAACTAATTTAACTTTTTGTTAAACATTTTTATTTTAGAAGTTACACTGAATTGCAATCCTCAGGACAGTGGCTAAATTTTTATCATCTCTACACCAAAAAAAAAAATGATATCATAATAGGAGAAATGTTTTTTTTTGTTCGAGTAAAGGTCAAAAGGTGTGTTTCTTTTACGAACACTCCAACGTATATATTGACAATTTTTATAAGTGGGCATGACATAAATTTCTACCCACTTTCATACCAGCCAATACAAAATTAATGTTTTAAATATACTTCTACAAACTTTATCTGTTGGATTATTAAATCAACTAATCCAAATTAGAAGAATTTCAGCCAATAGTTTGTTCATAAAGACAAATTTTGCTTCCATGAAAGTCATCTCAGAATTATATAAAAACATTTCCCTTTGTTTGCATTGTCATCATACAACATTAACTGAATTATTTCATCTCACATCCTTTACTTGTAATGTTTCTAATGTTAACAACAACATTAGAGAACCATCTATAACAATATATAAAAAAGATTTTCTCTTTTGTGTCCACATTTCATAATACTAATTTTACCCTTTATAATATAATTATTTATTAAATTTTTTAAAAATTAATGGTTATTTTTATTTATTTTCTATAAAATTGTTTATCTTTTTTTTTATACATCAACAATTAATTTCTCTATTCATTTCACTTTATTTTGTGATAAATATAAATTTATTTTATATATTAACTTAATAACATTACACTATTATTATATACTAACATACTACTATTTATATTTAAAAAATATGTATATAGGCACAATAGTGTCTGTGTACGCTGATATATGATTATCTGCATAGATAATCTTCTAATATCAAATCTTAATAATCTTAAATATAACAAACACTACATCTATGTTAAAATGAAACAGAAATCCAAAATATAAACGAAATTTTATTATTTTAATTACACCTTGAGTCATGCAAGGTTGAATGAAGGCAAATACAAGAGATAATTGTATTTGCAATTATTATTTATACATGATTTTTATTTTGACTATTACTCATACAATTTTTTTTTGTACATTATTTTAAAATCATATAATTATTTGTTATTTAAAACAATAATTTTCGACTGCTATATTCTGTATAAAATAATTAGGATTTTTTTAATTTATAAATATTATTTTACTTAGTTTCTCTTTTTGTTTTTTTTTTTCTAAAGAGAGGGTAATTGATGATTATAATTTTAGGGCCTAACTATCCAGCTGGTGGACTCTTCTGTCTCTGATTTTGACCATTGTCTGCGACTCATGGAATAGTCATCATCTTCTGATTATTCTACTCATTAGACCATTTCTTTGTTTCTGAAAATTGTTCACCTCTATTAAATTGATTGACTAACAGAAAAGTATTTTGATTGGAACAAAAGTTGATTACGTTCACACGCAAAGGTGAAAAGTTAGCTCAATAATTTGGCTAATTAATATTTTTATTCATTTTTATCACTTTATTTTTGTTTGTTTTACCAAAATCATTTAGGCGTAATTTCTTTGAAATTAACGTATACGTAATGGACTAATTTCTAAAAAGTTATGACAAATCGGGTGAAGTTGGCACCACACACTTTTAATCGAATCGAAGTCATGCTAAGTTCAGATTATTTTTATGAAAGAGTTGAAATTGTTATTAGGGATGTGAGTAATAATTCTCTCCTATCTTATTTGTCGAATAAATATTTGTCTGGTACTTATTTTTATATTTATGTAAATATTTATATATTTTTATAATATATATATATATAACAATATATTTTAATCATAATAAATAAATTACAATACATAATATTTATAAATTTTAAATAAAATTCAAATAACTCATTTAAATAATGTTGAATTAAAGTTTTCAAAAAAAATAAAGATTTTTTAAAATCAATTAATAAAAAAAATTCATTCAAAATTAATGTCTTAATATTTTAATCATGTTTTTATTTTTATTTTTTAATTTAACTTATAATGTAGCAGATACAGATATTCATGGATACGAATATTATAATACTCGTGCCTGCTTTATATATAAATATAAAAAAAATATTTGTATCCCTTATCCGTAAATATTTATATACAATATCTATTTTCTATTAATACGGACTTTATCCATACATATCTAGAAATATGAATTTTTCTTATCTCCCAACTCGTCATATCTTGAGATAAATTTCTAGTTTTAGATTATGTATCGAAGTTGTATAATACTATGATGACTTTAATTCCTTTATGAAACGTGTTAAAGTCGAATTTACTAAAGTTGTATAAATTTATTTTAATTAAGTAAAATTATTGAGTGGTATTTTTTTTTATCGGCGAAAATAGAATGATATAAAAGTGGAGTGTGTGAGGTGAAGGTGCTGTTGGATTGACTTTGATTGCGAAGTGCAGCGCAGTGAGAAGAAAAGGTTCCTTTGATTTTGAAGTTGTCACTTTTCATCTCATAATCATTTTTTTCTTGGGACTGGTTGCATTGCACCTCTCAATACCTTGACTCTTATCTTTTCTCCTCCTTTTTAAATTCAACCCTTGACTGCAACATAATAAAATCAGAATAAATTCTGAAGCCATGGTTTTCAAGACCAAAGACAAAAGGTTTAGCATGCTTTTAATTTTTTAAGTAATGAGAAACTAACAACTCAATGTATCTCTCATTCTAATGTTGAGAACTGTTACTACTTATAATTTCTTTTTCATTTTTCTATAAATTAATTTATGTATATAAGATTGTATATGAGTTTAGAGCATTTCAAGCATATGTAAATAATTTTTTGAATAAAAATATTTTGAATTTACTTCTTTTTACTCATATATACTGTGTAGTTAAAGTGAAGGAGTGGAGATGAAATAAATCAGTCACTAGTTTGTTTATTTTTTTTACATTATTTACTCTTTTTTCGTTTAATTCAAATAATTACACTTCTTACCCTATTTTTTTATATTTCATTAATTTTTTTTACTCCTTACCTTTTACTTACCACTCCAAAGAAACTTACACGTAGCTGAAAAAAAAATTATGAAAAGAAAGTAGATAAGTGAAAAAAAATATAAATGCAAAAGTGTTTTGATCATACAGTTTATCATAATTATCACCTCATATTCACTAAATCATCTGTGGAAAAATATAATTATTCATATGTAATTTAACGTAATGGGTTATGATAAACATTTAGTTAATCATATGTAAAGTTTCATGACTCCGAACTAATGAAATATAAGTTAATAAATCATATTAAAAATTTATAGATTATATTATAAGTTTGATTCACTTTCCAATTATTGAAATATAAAAAAAAATAATGTTTTTGAAGAATATATATAACTTAATTGATTAAGTCAATTATATTAATCTATTATTAATATAATTGAACGTGCAAAGATAACAATTGGTTATACTTTGACCGAAATTAATTATGAAATGTGTAAACATAACTTAATAAATAATCAATTACGTTCTCACATAATTAGGCATAAGCAATTGGAAAAAGTTTCATTAATGTGATGACCAGTAATCTTAGGACTTCGAGAAATTTGACAAGGATTATGTTTTGGGCCTTTAACTAAGCAACGTATGGATTTCGGCCTAAAGGTATACTAAGCCTTTATCCAACAAGCCCAGGGCCCAAATACAAAAAACATTCTATTTTACGCACGTTCAATACATGTCGAAATTTATACATGACGATTTTTTCAGTGCGAAACCAATTGAACGGTGACCACACAACCAAATTTTTAATTCAGACAGGTTTAAGTTTGCATTAAGTTCTTAACACAAAACAAACAAGATTAAGACAACGTAAATATTTGGTGAAGTTTTATTCCTAATAAGATAGTTATATAAAAATGTTAATTAGTAGATCTTATCGCTTAATAATTAAGATTAAAATATACAAAGTATGAGTATTTTTTAAAATCCATTTTAGCAGTTTAAAAAATATTTAATTTAACTATTTATAGACAACTATGATCCGTAGTTACACTTGTTTATAGTCACATAAAAACATCTTAAAATAGTTAATAATAATTAACAATGATTACTATCATTAATATTGTCATGATCCTCAATGTTCAGAACTCTTACATTCATTTATAAACATAATAAAATTAATATCTTTTATTTTAAATCATATTTATCAATTATTATTAAAATTTATTTTTAACTTTTTAATTTTTTTTCATTTACTACAAAAAAATAAAATTCATTCATCTCAAACGGGTCAAAATTCTAGTTAATAATGTAAGTGTATGCGATGGTATTTTTAAACATTTTTGTCACGTAAATTAATTAATTATTATACATTTCTTCCGATGACTTGTTGATCGTAATTAATTATTCCTAATTTTAAATTTAAATGTCAACGAAATAAAAGAAAAGGGAGGTTGAAAGGGGAAGTTAATAAAGGAACAATTTATGAGATCCATCAATAGATTTGACTACGATGCTTTTTCTATGCATAAATTTGGTGTCTACACGAAATTATCATATGAAAAAAAAGTGCATTAAGTATTAAATGAATAGTATGTACAATACAAAGCTCCAAGATTTTCCAACATTTCAACCTATCATCAAACAACAGATTTTCTGACATTCAAAATATGACGTAACCTGCTAAAAAATTGAAAATGAAAATCAGTTATTATCCCAACAACTATTTGGCGTTAACAATTTTAAAATAAAAATAGACTACGACACTAAAACAAGGTAAAGAAAAAACTAATTTGAAAATCACATTGGTTAATGAGTTAGTCAAATGTTTTTGTTTTTATCCAACTGAGTACGATGGATTAGGTTGTTCTTATCCATCTGAACACAATCGATAACGCCAGCACTCTCTAAAAAAACAAATACAATAATTTTTTTATTTACAAGGATAAATCATCTCCAATTGGATTTTTTTTTAATTTTGTAAATAAAATGTTAAAATTAATAAGTAGTTAATGCGTAATATAGTTTTTTCGGGAGAATCTTCTTCCTTCCTGAAAATAGTTAAACTGTATACGATGTGGAAAAACCAGTTAGGTGACTTGGTCGGTAACAACGTTGCGCAGTGCATGTTTTCAGAATAAAAACAGTTCATTATCATCATCGGTGTCTGTTATAATATATCACCCTTTGTGTTACGCATTGTAGATTCCGATTTCGATTACAATGCAGAGATCCGGCTATGGCTCCGACGGAATATACAGATCTCTCAGACCTTCAATCGTTTTCCCCAAACAACCCAACCTCACACTCGTTTCTCACCTCTTCAACAGAGTCGCACCGTTTTCCTCCAAACAAGCTCTTATCGATGCCGATTCTTCCCAAACCGTTTCATTCGCGCAGTTGAAGACGCTAACCGTTAAAGTCTCCCACGGCCTCCTCCGCCTCGGCGTTGCCAAAAACGACGTCGTCCTCTTCCTCGCCCCCAACGATATCCGCTACATCGTCTGTTTCCTCGCTGTCACCTCCATCGGCGCCGTCGTCACTACCGTCAACCCCGCCTACACCGCCGCTGAGGTCACCAAACAAGCCAAAGACTCCAATCCCAAACTTGTCATCACTGTCCCCGAACTCTGGGACAAGCTCCAACACCTCAACCTCCCCGCGGTGTTCCTCCACTCCCAGGCGCACTCCCATGCGACTAGCTTCGACGCGCTCGTCCAACTCGCGGGGTCGCATACCGAGTTTCCGAAAGTTGACGTCAAGCAGAGTGATACGGCGGTGCTGCTGTACTCCTCCGGGACCACCGGCGTGAGCAAGGGCGTGGTTCTAACGCACGGGAACTTCGTGGCGGCATCGTTGATGATTGGGTTGGACGATGATTTGGCCGGGGAGATGCATAGCGTGTTCCTCTGCGTTCTGCCGATGTTTCATGTGTTTGGTTTGACGGTGATTTCGTACGCGCAGCTTCAGAGGGGCAACGCTGTGGTGTCTCTGAAGAAGTTTGAGTTTGAACTGGTCTTGAAGACGGTTGAGAAGTTTAGAGTGTCGCATTTGTGGGTTGTGCCTCCGATTATCCTTGCTTTGGCCAAACATGGTTTGGTCGATAAGTACGATCTTTCCTCGCTGAAGCATATTGGTTCCGGCGCTGCTCCTCTTGGGAAAGAGTTGATGGAGGAGTGTGCTAAGCGTTTCCCTCGTGCCACTGTTGCTCAGGTAGAAGACAACGTTTGTGGTCTGTGATGTTTTGATTTGGATTGTACTTATTAACCCAGTGAATGTTTTGTTCTAAATGACTTCTGCACTCCTTTAGAGAAGTTAAACGATGAAATTTCTATAAAAATCAAATACATAACTTGGGTTTAGCTTACGAATAATGAAAGAAGTTAAATTTAGTTTTCTTTACTGCTTAGGAAGAAAAGAAATTTCTTTGAAGTGGGTTGAAATTATTTGAGACTGAAGCATTTGTTATCGTTGTTGTGGTTTCAGGGATATGGTATGACTGAAACGTGTGGGATTGTTTCTGTGGAGAATACAAGGATGGGGATTCGGCATAGTGGGTCTGCGGGAATGCTTGTTTCGGGAGTGGAAGCTCAAATAGTTAGCGTGGATACGCTGAAGCCTCTCCCTCCTGGACAGTTGGGGGAGATATGGGTACGGGGTCCTAACATGATGCAAGGTACAATCCCTGCAATGTGTGGTTTATTATTGTACTGTGTCCTTGACATGGCCTATAGTAGAAAGTGATTGGAAAAAGAGATCAATTTTGTGCTGTCTTATGTGGAGAAAGAGTCTTAGGTAGACAGATTAAGTGGATCTGGTTTAATGCTGGGCTTGAATCTCCCTATTTCGTTTTAAGCTTATTCTGCTCAACTATACATTATACATTTCTCTGGCTCTTTCTTGGCGAGAAAACACTAATCTGTTTTTAGCTTGGTGATGTCTAATGTTGGCTTGTGTGTGTAAATTCGGAAGCAGGACAGATTAGATCATAACCTTAAACATGTTAGTCCTATATGCTAAAAGGAAAAAAAAGACATTCTACACTTTACGCTCAAGTTGTTTGCCTAACACTACCATCGTGTTATAGTGTTCTTGTTAGTCTGTTTGATGTATGGCATAAAGGGATTTGGGGTTATTGGAAGCTTCATCATACACTACTCTAATTTTTCTAATCAATATTTCACGAATATATTTATCACTTTCTCTGTCATGGCACCTGTTGGCAACGTTTATTGAGAGCAATAGAGTATAGGAATAGTTATGCTCAGTGCTTTGGTTGCTTCCTTCATTTTTATTTTCCTTCCATGTTCTTGTTCTAAACATATGCTGAGGGTCCTTAGGTTACTTCTTATGCAGTTTGGCATTAAATGGTATTCATAGGAACTTCCTAGAAGCAATTTAATAAAGCTATTGAGTAATTTTTCAGGATATCATAACAATCCCCAAGCCACAACATTGACTAAAGATAAAAAAGGGTGGGTACATACAGGTGATCTTGGATATTTTGATGAGGATGGACAACTTTTTGTTGTTGACCGCATCAAAGAACTCATCAAGTATAAAGGTTATCAGGTTTGTAATCCAAATCTCATTTCTATGGTAAATTTACAATTTGTCTAGCCTGTCATAAATGCATGCGTGGTCCCATATCCCAGATCTCAATCAAATTTCCCATTTACACAAGTAGTATAAACATAATCAAGTACTTAGGCAATTTTGTAACTTCAGTGCATAATGTATTTGTTGTTCTGCATTGGTAATTATTTGTGTTTACAATCATTTTGGGTTATTGTTGAGTATGAAAATTTATGGTCAGGGATTTTTCACCCATCTAAACTATTTACCATTTCTGGTTCTAACTAGGTTGCACCAGCAGAACTTGAAGGGCTTCTTGTTTCCCACCCTGAAATACTTGATGCTGTTGTCATCCCGTAAGTTTCACATGCATGATTTTCATTTAATTATTATGTGTACAGAAGAAATATAACTCAAGGTTTTTAGTAATTGGAATTCATAATTGACTCATTTTCATTCTGAAGATATCCTGATGCTGAAGCTGGTGAGGTTCCAGTTGCCTATGTCGTTCGCTCACCCAATAGTTCACTGACTGAGGAAGATATTCAAAAGTTTATTGCTAATCAGGTAAGATAAGATATTAAAAAATACATGTTTTTATTCGCATTAGTTCTGTATATTACCCTTTTTTGTTGAAACTTATTTGTATTTGTTTGCAGGTAGCACCTTTCAAAAGATTACGAAGGGTGACATTCATCAATGCTGTTCCTAAGACAGCTTCAGGAAAAATTCTCCGAAGAGAGCTTATTGAGAAAGTAAGATCCAAAATATGATGTCATGATATGATTTACATTTTTTCAACACCTTTTCGGGGTTCAAATTCTGAAGTATATTGCGAGATAGAGCGAATCCCGAAGGGTACGATGGTTGTTGTAATGGAAAATGGAATGATACTGTCCATAAAGTTATACAATCTTGAAGTAATAAAATTATCTTGCATATCTATCAGTTTTAGCTCTTAAACTGCTATATTTTCTAATGTTAAAGGATCGATTTAATGAATTTTTTCAATATGAACTAGTACGTGTTATTAACCGTACATTTTCTGCCCAAGGGACATTTGTTTAATAGAATTAATAGAAAAGAAAAAGAGTTCACCTAGTATAATTCAACTCATAAAAGTATACATGATTACAATTATAGACCAGAAAGAGAGTTCATAAAATTATTATCTATTATTATTTCTTTAAATGAATTGACTAATAATTTATTAGTATTAAATCTTTTCGTTATATTTTCTCAAATGACTCAACAATGTGTTAGGAATTTAAGTGATAACAGATCATTATTAAACATATATAATATCTTCATTTTCTCCTATTTATAAATCTTTGGAAAATGAAATGGAAATGATATGCATTTCATGAAAATTGACATTTATTTCTTAAAATCATTATAATAAAAAGAAAAAGAAAATAAATGTAATAGAAACTTTTTTCATCAAATGATAAAAAGCAAAATTGTTTTTCTTAAACAAAATAACCACTTTCGGTTCATACAGTGCCTAAATTCTTTCTCTAATTCGAAGAGATATTCAAAATTTGAACTACAATATTGCTATTTGAATCGTACTATATTGATACAAGTTACTAACCTTTAACTTAAACTACACCAACCATTTTCTAAATACTAAATATATTAGGTGAAGAAATAGGCGTTTTAACTATTGAAAATAAGAATTAAACTAAACAATATTACAATTTTTTTAATGTGAATGATAACTAAAACTAAACACATTTGTGTGATTACTTTCACAGTTGAGTAAGCCAAAAATGTAAAATATTTTTAAGATATAGTTTTTTTTTTTCAAACTGTACACATATTTTATTTTTACTCAAAGTATACACATCTTAATAAATAGGAAAATCAGCTTTTAAAAAAAAATGTCTTAGCTTAAAATTTCTGGTTTTAAGACATTGGAACTTTTCTGGAATTGAATATGAACTCTTTTCGAGAAGCCTTCAATTATATGTTTCTCTGTATTTTAGACAGTTCCATCTTCCCTCTGCACAGCCTCTGTTCTCTACAGCATCTGAGAAATGTTTTTTTTTTCTTTTTTCCGGGTTTGCCATAGGTTCAAAACATTCTTTGTTGTAGGGGTGAGCAAAAAATCTAATTTTCTTGATCCAATCCATTTTTGTTCCAATCCAATCCATTTATAATCCATTTTATTAAAAATCTAATCCATTTAAAATCCATTTAATGGATCTGGATTTCAATCTAATCTACATTTTATATATTTTATGGATTGGATATCCATTTTATAAATCAAGATTTTTAAATATGGATAATCCAAAAAATCCAATCCAAAATTTCAATTTAAATTTTTAGTTGGGTTAGACTAAAGGTTGAGATGGACTATGCTAAATTCAGACTAGGACGGGCCTTGCTCGACGACCTATACGGATCGGGCAGGCCCGACGACCATAAGAGGTTGGACGACCTATACGGATCGGGCCCAACAATCCAGAAAATTTGAGTGAGCCCGATGAACCGAACAAGGCAGGTAGGCCTGAAAATCCGAACGGGCTAAGCGGGCCCGATGACCTGAATGGCTCAAGCAAGCTCGAAGAACCGAACGGGTCAGGCAGGCCCGAAGACCCGAACAGGTCAGGCGGGTCCGATGACTCGAACGAGTTAGGCAAGCTCGAAGAATCGAACGGGTAAGGTGGGCCCGAAGACCCGAACGGGTCAGGCGGACACGAAGACCCGAAAGGGTCACGCGGACCCGAAGACCCGAACGGACCAGGTAGGACCAATGACGAAAACAGGTCAGGCTACCCAAAGACTAGAACGGGTCAGGAAGGCCCAAAGACCCGGATGAGCCTGATGACCCGGACGGGCCCGACGACCCGAAAGAGCCCGAAGACCCGGATGGGGCGGACGACCTAGACGGGCCCGGCGACCCGGATGGGCCCGACGACCCGGACGGGCTCGATGACCCAAACGGGTCTATCGACCTACATGGGCCTTACGACCCGGATAGGCACGACGACACGAACGGGCCGGACGACCCGGATGGGCCGAACGATCCGGGCGATCCGGACGGACCTGACGACTCAAATGACCCATATGGGCTCGACGACCCAGACGAGCTTGACGACCTACACGGGCCTTACGACCCAGATGGCACGGCGACACGAACGAAGCGTCGACCCAGATGGGTCCTACGACCCAGACGGGCTCGACGTCCTGGACGGGGCCTACGACCCGGACGGGCCCGACGACCCAAACGAACTTGACGACACGGACATGATCGACGACCTGGATGGGCCCGACAACTCGGACGGGCCTGACGACGTTGACATACCCGACGACCTAGACGAGCCCCACGACTTAAACGTGTATGACTACCCGATTGGGCCCGACTGTTTGGATGGGTCTGTCCGGGTCGTCTGGCCCGTTCGTGTCGTCAGGCCCATTCGGGTCGTCCGGCCCGTTCACGTCGTCGAGCTTGTTCGTGTTGTCGGGCCTGTTCGTGTTGTTCGGCCCGTCTGAGTCCTCGGTCTCATCCGGGTCATCCGGGCCTTAATGACACAAGTTTTTGAATTTAAATTTTTTTTATAAAAAATGGATTCTGGATTTTGAACTTGATCTAAATATTTGGATTGGATTTAAATCTTGATCCAAATATTTGGATATGAATTTAAAAAAAATCCAAACTACTTTTGCTGAAGAAATGGATTTGGGTCAAAAATTTAATTCAATTGTTTGGATATAAAATGGATGTGGATTGGATCATTAAAAATCCAATCCATGCCCACCCCTAATTGTTATTACTTAATTCTTTTCTTGAATTGATATTGTTGACAATTCCCTTCTTCTGTTTTGGTTGTATAATCTTTGTTCTGTCTTTTTACACCTTGCTCTAAAAATCAAGTAACATCCTCTCAAGATATATTATAATTTTTAAATCCATCTCCTGTGTTCTAATATTGTCTTTTGTTATTAAATTGTACACTTTACTGAATTAAAGTGAACAATTGGAATTGATATACTTGTTTTTATTTCATGCCCACATTTTTATCTGTACAATATTCTGCATCCACCTTTTCATTTTAATAAATAAGGAAATGTATATGTTTATAGAGTCTAGATAATTACTACCTATTTTCCCTTCCAAATTCTGTTTTCACTAAAGTTTTGAAATGTTATTTTGCTTGAAAATGTGAAACTGTGCTTGTTCTTATGGCATTTTATACCAGACTTGATTGGCCATGTTTTATGAGATCAATATATGATTTGTATTTTCTTTTAATAATCCACACATTTCATTTGTTCTCTTTTGTAATAAGGATAAATATGTTTTTTTTTTCATAAATTTGGACACATTGTTATTTTAAATTTTAATACATTTTAGTCTTTAAATTTTAAAAGTAAATGAATATAATCATTTTAAATTAACAACAAAACATTTTTTTTAAATGGTGTTCCATGTTTACTTCTGAGATGGAACTTATCAAAATTATATAAACAACTCAAACGTAATTTTGAAATCTGTTTTGTCTCCTTTGCGGTTAAGGTAAGACTTTGGGCATGGCCAAGTCCCATAGTGTGACAAACAATGTTTACAATAATTTCACCCTGTATGGTTGATCGGTGATTACAAGCGATTTTGGCTTTATGCAAGCGAATTGCAACCTATAATCCGAATTGAGGACGAGTTTTTACAGTTAGATCACCCTTGCGGATCGCAATCCTTTGTCTCATCCATTGTAGCATGTGTGTCATCTAGGGTATGAAGGACATGACTTGCGTCATCCTCACCTTCCTTCGGCTTATCATCAGTAGTCTACTCAGGATTTTAAGCTCAATCTTGGCAACTAAAGAGGGTTGTGCTCGTTGCAGGACTTAACCCAATATCGTACGACACGAGTAGATGATAGCCATGAACCACTTGTGTCTTTGTTCCCAAGGCAGCCCTTTTCTTTCAAGATGATTTGCAGTGTGTCAAACCCTAGTAAGGTTCTTCGCTTTACATCAAATTAAACCACATGTTTCACTGCTTGAGCAGACCCATATCAATTCCTTTGAATTTCATTCTTGGTAACATACTCACTGAGTACGATACTTAACGCGTTAGCTACAACATTGCAATGATCAATACACACAACTCCTAGTATACATAGTTGATGATGTCAAAACAAATTTAATGTAGTTAGGTTCACTCCTACTATATTTATTCATTTTTAAAGTTTGAGGATCAAACTGTAGCAAAATTTAAAATAAGGACAAATTCTCATTTAACATCAAAGTTTAAGACATTAAAAATATATTTAATCCTATATAATATTACTCCCGATTAGATTATTTTTGGTAAGCACCCAATTTAACAACACTCCCTAAGAAAAATAAGAAAGAAAAAAACTATGTTGCTAAAACATTTTATTTTCCATAATTATATAAGTTGTTTGTCTTGTCTTCCACACCTAAGTTTTTGAGTCATCATCCTTTTAAACCCACTTGTCTTTCTTTTCTTTATTCAAATATTTTTCTCTTAATTCTTGGAGAAATATTACTTGTCTTTTAGACTCTTTCTCACCTATTGTTGTTCCACCTTCTCCAACTTCATTAAGGTTTTTATTTTTTAGATATGGTATTAATATACATTCTTAGAAATTCTTAGAAATCTATTGATAATAATTCATCTTCTATCCATTTATTCTACCATTTTATCTTTTCCCCATTGCCTACCTTCCACCTAATATTCTCCTCAAACCATTCATTTTCATTTTCATTATTTGTCCTACAAGCTATTTAAGTCCTTTCACGTATAGATTCTTTGTATTAAGTGTGTGATTCATGTTTGTTAACTTTCTATATTTTGACTCTATTATTTGTCATTGTCTAATAATCTCCATTTCTATTTAACTAACAAATGTCATCATTGCTACATTGCTATGAATTCTCCTAATTTCATTACTACTGCAGTAAACTAATTAAGTATGAAGATAAAGACATGTCTCATCTCTTGTTATATCAACTTAAAATAATCTAGGTAAAATAATTTGTTTGAGATTGAGAAAATTTTTAATCTTATCTGTTCTGGATTATGTAAGTATCCCACTATCAATTTTATGCCTATTACTTGAAACTATTTTTTTTTCTTGAAAACATATATTCTATAGTTTTCATCATTTTAAAATTTATTAGATTTAATATTCAAACAAATTATTTAGAGTATGGTATTTCAAATTCACTTAAAAAAGTTAAATCTTTCTAGCTCTTCATCCAAACATAGGTGGATGAAAAATAATTCCTTCTTCTTGACATACATAAAAATTAAAACTTTTATATATTTCCTATAACTTTGACTCAAATCAACTTAAAAAATCTCACCAGTTTAAACATGAATTGATTAAATAAGAAGAGTACTTGAAATCTGACATTCAGCTACACGTTTTAGCTATAGTAAATCGCATGTCACACACATCCATATGATATCTTTTCGAAAGATACCAAAAAGGAAAAATCAGACATCAATTAATATTTTTCAGACTTTTCATCTCTTCTTCCTCTTCTATTATTGGATTTGTAGACTTAAAAGTTTCAAAAGAACCCCTAGATGCTGATAAAAAAAAAAATTCCCAAGATTGAATTGAACTAAGAAAAATTCTAAACCAATAAACAGGAACACATGTAACTAGCATTGAAAGATCAAAAACAACTGTTAGGTATTATCTATGTTCAATTCATAATGATCATTTGTCACAAAAGTGAAGACTCTACAATTGTAGAACTGGAAACTTAACCATGTATTGACATCATGCTAGATGCTAGGTTATCGTGTGATTTCAGTTCTTTTAAATTGGCTAGATTAAATAGCAACATCTCCTCAAAAATATTCATATATATATATATATATATATATATATATATATATATATATATATATATATATAAATAGCTGCAAAAACCTACATGGTAAATAATTATTTAATGGTGATTACAGGTGTAACAATATAAATGGAAGAAGGACATACAATTATTTAATAATGCATACTTCAGTGCTGACCATTCAGATTGGTTCAGATACGATGCATCATATTAGGCTTTATCTTAAAGTTGAATTGAACCGACTCCTGTGTGGCGGTTTGATATTTAATTTAGACCCTTCTACCCTCTTGATTTTCCAGATTATGTTATAGTAGTTATTAGTTGCTAACTTCTAGACATAACTTTTTAGAGTCTCTAGAAATTGTGCAGAATGTAACAAGATAATGTAGAAGCTTGCATGTTACTGCTGAGGTCAGTTTCAAAACCATCCATGCCCCAAAAGGATCTTTATATCCAACTGAAGCTATGAGTATACGACTTGTTCACATATAATTGAAACTTTCTGCAGTTAGTTCATTGATGCAGGGAATCCTAATCCCTTTATGACTGTTCTTAGATCACAAAGTCAAAAGAATTAGGCAATGTCACCTTGTTTCATGCCTAAGCCTGTTAAAATTGGTACATGTGAATTGGATTCTCATATCATAACTGTCTGAATTATCACTGACAAACACTAGGGCATACAGTATTATTAATATGCTCTCTTACAACTTTATCTCTCTTTCTCAATCTTCCTAAGAAGAGATAAGTGTAGATTTCTGAGCTGGAAGAATCTCAGAATATGAGATAGAACTTGACAATGTAATAGACCAGATGTTCATTCAAACCATTCAAAATCATTGGCTAAAAAATCAACGAGGGTTCCATCATTTCTCTTTTCTGAAAATGTCCAAACAACCAAACACATGGTTATACCAATTAATCAACTTTGTGTCATTTTCATTACTATTACACCATCAGAATGGGAAGAAAAAAGGGGCAGGGGATGAGCTGTCAATAGACTTATCTTTCTGCAGATTAGTTTTGGGAATCACTCAGAAATGTACGCTTTAAGCAACTGTTTTATACTCTTTCTTGGGACGTGCTGTCCTCGTACTCATATTGGAATTTGACACATTTACATAATTTATTCTTGGTAAAATTGGAATCAAATACTTGATAGCTATAACAAAAGTACCCATATAGGTTCAAGGTTTTTAATTTCAATGATAGTGAAGATTGCATTGTGATCTTTGAGATTTCTTAGGAATTATGGATAGCTATCGGTAATGGTGTTATAATTGAGGTAGCATGTGATTACAAATAAACTCAAAAGTTTTGATGTTACTGTTACAGTTGAAATAATGTTGTGTGCATATGTGTACATACCACAGTAAACAGTGAAGAGTGTTGCAGTACATTTAAAAGGGCGATAGAAGGTGAAGAAGTAAAAGAGATTATGTATGTACAAAGAAAGAAACAATTGCATAGTGTTCCAAACTAGAACTAGCTAGTTACTGGTTACTATCACCAACATCCAAGTTAACTTGAAGCCATATAACATTTATAATTTATGAGTAGATGCACCATGTGATTTATGAGTAATTGCTTCTGTTCCTCACCTGCAGAAACCAAGTAAAGTGCAGGTGCAAATGCAGACAAAGAAAACATGTGTTATGGCCAGTTTAATTAGTAGTAAGAAGTTTTATGATCATGGTGCTTTAATCTCTTTTTTATATTTCTACCATTTTAAAAGTTCTTTAAATTTAAAATCTTAGTTACTATAATGTATGAAGTTTTAAGTTTACTATTGAAATTGGAATCTTTTTCAACAAAAACAAACAATCATGTGGCTGCAACTTATTTGGTTTGTAGTTAATTTCGTGATTGAAAAATCACTATAAAACTAGTCTATGGTATACACAAACACAATATATATATAAAATTTGAGATGTATAGTTTTCTTTAGTTTAAACTTGAGATTAAATTACAGAAGTAGGTGGAAATTGACATTGAGGTCCCACTTAATTAGTCACATGTCATCTTTCTCCATATCTTTGTTAGGCTACCAAAAACAAAATTCAACATCAATTAATTATTTTTAGAATTTTCTTGTCTTCTTCCTATTTTCACCATTGAATTTGTGTTCTTAACTTTCTAACAAAATTCCTAATTTATACTAATCAAGACAGTTGTAAAGACTCAAAAAAGAAAAACATACTTATTTGTGGTTTGTTGATCAAAGTTCTGCAACTGACAAAATGCAACCTTCTATACAGTAGTACACTACTAGCTGGCTCGTGTAAAAAAAAACAAATTAATTTGAAAATTTCTGATTAAATTTGTTGGCAGAAAAAGAAATGAATACTCTATAATCACAATAAGGAATTTCGTGGATGATGACTTCAAGCGGATGTGTATTGAGATTCATCCCTTCTTTTCACGTGATTCAATCGTTCTAATCTTATTGTCTAGAGCGGAAATATCAACATCTCAGATAAGATATTCAAATCAACGAAAACAGACAGTTCCCAAGATTTGTATTTGTCTGCAGACTAAACACAGCTTGATTAGAAAAAATACATGGAGATTGATAAAAAAATAACCCTTTTATCAGATAAAATTTATATAATATTGTGACAGGACATATCTCAGTGCTAACTGGTTTTCATTGGTTCAGATTTCAAGCATCACAACTCACCACTTTGTTACACCGCCTTCTGTAGTACGTCGGCTTTGATTATATATTTTTTTAACCATTTCTTCTGGATTTTGCAACAACTAGTTGCTAAATTTACTTACAAATTATAAATACTATCAGTGGTCTTACCCTTACACCCTAGCTTCTAGGAGTAGCTTTTAGAGTCTTCTAGAAATTGGGAATGCTAAATATGAAAACATTTAAATAAACTATATATTTATACTTAACTGAAGTTGTACATAGCTGTTTTTAGATCATCACAAATCTAGAGAATTGACCTGTGTTATATCATCTTGTTACATGCTTAATATAATCTGATTACATTCTCATGTGTGGCTGGTTGGTCGGAGAAAAGAAAAGTATAGATTTGGAATGTGGAATGAATAATCTCAAAGATTAGATATGTTAATTGACTATATGTGTTTTGAAGCAAAAACTATTGTCTGAAATCATCATTCCTCTTTCCTCAAAATTTCCAAGGTTGTCATTATCATATGTTACAATTAACAGGCTTAGAAAGGAAGGAGAAAGAAAAAAGAAGAGAGGTATACCATTAAACTTGTGCAGCACCAGACTTTTTTCTGATATATTTTTCCAAAATCTGGAGCACAAGGTAAAGAAGTATGTAGTATTGAAAGTAAGGAAGGAGTTGTCTAAATTCTTAGGTTGGAGATTCAACTCCAGCTTTGTAATAAGTAGATCTAGATCTGCACAAGAAATGTGGTTGTGTGAGTACATGCTACAAGGAGATGGTATATATATATATATTCAAAGAAAAAGCAATGATATGTGTGATAAAATAAAGAAACTAAGAAGAAGAAGCACAATGAAATTCCAATATGGCATTCAACTGCAGATGCACCTGCACCTTGTATGAATGATCACTGTGTGACTATATATGTAATACTTTTCTTTGTTATGTTCCACAGAAACGAAACAAAGCGCAGGTGCAAATGCAGATAAAGGCAACTTATTGGGAGCACATAACAATTTAAGCATCATCCCAAGGAAGAAGGGTTGAGATAGAGAGAGAGCAAAGTGGAAGTGTGTAGGACTTAGCTGAGAGAACAAAGTATGTATATATAGAGAGAGTCTTATCTTCAGACACTATCTGACTAAAGAAAATATCACATTATCTACAGTTTTAATTATTTATCTTTAATAAACTTTGTGCAATTAAAGTCACTCTTCAATTTACAAGTTTTTAGTGTATTTTTAATAAAATTTTAATAATTTTTTTATTTTAAATTTCCTAATCGGGTTTTCATAATTTTAAAAACATTTTGGAAATTATTTGAACCGGAATCCTCTTGAGAATGATCCTTCAAACAATCATGTGGCTCCAACTTATTTGATATAGTTAAATAGAAGATTGAAATCACTAGAAACTAATTTAAAATATCATACAAGTACGAATATATATTAAAATATTAATTTTCAAAAACACGTGAAGAGATGACAAGATGTTTATACCTTATATATTAAATTAAAAAAAAATCAACATTCTTATCAAAATAGCTTTTTCCTGAAATTAAGGGAGGAGGCTATCTTTTTCAACATCCAACTCTGTGAAAGTTGAATTTTACAAACAGAAAAGACCTATGTGATTTTATCAATCTTTTTTCAAGCAAAAGAGCTTTGATAATGCAATAATTTTTTTTATGAAAGATAATTTGGATAAATATATATTTAGATATTTATGTATATTTGTAAATAATTATTTTATTTAATTATATCATAAAATATTAAGAGACAGTAACTTTAAAGAATTTTGAAATTGACAAGATTTTCTCAAATAGTTTATACAAAAAGAACTTATTATGACAGGTAAAAAGAACTTATTATGACAGGTATGTTGACATCATAATTGCAGGAGTCATAAAAAAATGCATTTTTTCTATGACATCGTAAAAATTTGTCTTAGTAAATCTAACTTACTATAATAGATATTTCTACACCTAACAAAATAAGTGGGTTTTCTTTTAATTTTTTCAATTTTCCTCCATTCATAGGTATTTCTACACCTAACATAACATACTGATTCTCTTCAGCTTCTTTTCCAAATCATCAAAATCAAACCACCTTAGTAAAGCCAAAATGTCTCTAGGGTTATTTGCCCCTCCCAAAGCCACCAACTCTTTAATAATCCCTTTAAATTGCCTTGCTTCTTCCGCATCACTCACATCACATCACATCACAATATTCACCGTAATACCTCTTCCCAGACACCATCCTCATTATACTGTTAAAAGTCATTTCCGAAAAGCTTCAATAAATTATACAAACAATAATAAAAAAATTAAAAAATTATGGAGTATAATCAAAATTTTGTTATGTAGTCTTCAATAATTTCTACCTAATTTAATTCTATCGCCAAATTTACCTGGATTTGAGTTTCACTTTGGCGAAGGCGTTGCACGAGTCGTGAGCGAGCTTTTGCACGAGCCTCATGATCTCGTTCGTTCAGATTTTTGAGAAGCAGTTCAAACAGTGCATTGAGAGAACCTCAAGCGACACGATGCGACGGAGGTTGCGCCAGTGGTCGTCGTAGGGCGACACCGTGACGGTGGTGTTGTTGTAGCCGATATACTTGCTGACAAGGAAGCGAGGCCGGTTCGCCAAGACGATGTCATTTTTTGGTGAAGCATTCCTACACTGCCTCAAGCGACGAAATGGAGCGGCGAACGGAGTGGCCAACGAAGTGGCGACGACAACGCGAAATAAGAAGGTAATGTGACTGTTTGAGAAAGAAAGTATACTTCTGGAGAAAAAAATAGGGATTTAAAGATATTATGACATGTTTCTCTAAATCTGTCATAATATATTTTTAACATAATTTTAATTTTGCCACCGCGCCCATATATTATGATAGGTCCTTTGCACGTTATAATAAATTTTTCCTTCTTATTATGATAGATCCCTTTATACCAATCATAATAACTGTTACTTTTATTACAAAAATGTCGCCAGTCAACTTATTATGATAAATAACTTATACCTGTCATAATAAGTCGTCATAAATTCCTTTATAAAAGTATACTTTTATAAGAATAATATATATATATATATATATATATATATATATATATATATATATATATATGAATGAAAAAATCAGTATAGTTTTTTCATTTTAAATTAGTAAATTATAATTTTATGTAATTTTTAAAAATTTTAAATATAATAAAATGATTAAATAATTTATATTTAATATATTAATATATATATATATATATATATTAATTTTAATTTATACCAATTACACATACAAAATTTACATTAAAATAAAAATTTTGTATATATAATTTACATAAATAAAGTTTAACTATTAGTTCTGAAAAAAATAATTGATTAAAAATATTAAATAATATGAAATATAAATTACACCACATCAGTTTACAACTATACTTAAATAGTAGATAGATTCATATCTTAGTTAGATTGTCTCAGATTGAGATCCAACTTAGCTAAATTTAATATCTAACTATTGGAATTATCGTGTTAGTATATGAATTATTTAAAATTAATAATATGATTGAGTTATTTATATTTGGTTTATTACAAATTAAAATTTTCCTTTTAAAAAAATATTTTATTTTATTTTAATATCAAATGATAATAATATTTTATTATAATTTATATGTTTACTTTCCTAATTTGCTTCTATAAATCAGACTATTCAATGTTTCTATATAATAAGAAAGAAAAGATTAATAAGATAAATTTACAATAAATATAATACTATTAATAGAATATATGGAAAAAATAAAATATAAAAGAAAGATTATATATATATATATATATATATATATATATATATATATATTTCCCTTTATACATATTTCCCTTTAATTATTTGCTAATTTTAACTTAATTATCATGAAATTTTGATCAATTTATTTTCTCATTTTTATAAGTTTATTTTTAGTTGTAATGCCACTAACACACATTAAAATATTCAGAACATATGCAACTAAAAAGTAAACATACTTTTGTAAAACAAACCTAATCGAAAAAATTCTTAATTAAAATAATCTTTTAAGTGTTTTGAACTTTATCACTTTCTATTGCTTTTACTTTTAAGTGTTTTAAACTTTATATCAAATACTTTAGTTTTTTACTCAAAATAAACTCAATTCTAATTGTCGATGATGTTTTGTCAAACATGCAATCTCCACCAACTTTAATTTTTTTTTCTTAATAATTGGGAGTCCAAAGATCATATTCTTTCAACAAAGCAACTTGTTCCATACACAAGAGTCATTTCCTTCTATAGTCATCAAAGTTGAAATTAAAGACAATTGAAAACTTTTGTTATGTGTCATTTTCACCACAACAATAGTTTTTCTTTTGGAGTAGAAAGTTCTACGTTTATGATTCTCAAATAGAAAAGAATAATCGAGCTCCAAAATTTGTCCAGTGTTAAATGAATTTTCATCTAATTTGGGACACAAAAAAAGTCATACAAATCACTTTGACTCCTTATTTTATTGTGACTCCAATATTACCACTTCCTTCCACTTTTTTGTGGCAAATGAATAATTCATATTAACAAAATCTTCTTTATTTAATCATATAACTCTTGCAATCGCCATCTAAACAAAAACTTATGTCTTTTTACAAGTAAAAAATAAGTTCTTTTTTAATCATTCCAAAAACTTAAACATGTGTTATTTTTCTTTCATTTCACTTTTGTGTGTTACTGGTCTGATCTTCCTACTCTATTTTTACGAATTCTGAGGCATCCAATGAAGTAAACAAAATTTTCAAATTTATATTAAAAATAATAGTTTTCTCTTTCAAATTAAGAAACTTAAACATTGCACAAATTGTACCAACGGTTGTTAGAGTGTTTTGTGCAGTGTTCACTTTTTTTTTTCAAAGATCAACTAGGTTCTAATAATACCACTTTATTAATTCTATTCCATATATGTCATATTGTATAATATAAAATAAAATGTCTGACAAGAAAAATATAATTACTGAAAGTTGGACTAGTCTCTCTACTTGTTCTCCTTTTTCTCCTTTTTTTATGTTTTAAGCTTACTTTATATATATGAAAGGTCATGTAAAATATAAATACAGTTAAATATTCTCAATAAACACCAAATAATTCTTCAAACTCTATTAAACATTTGTAAGAACACTTTATTATAGAAAACAGAATAAACTTTGTTTAGATAAATACTTCATTAACACTTTACAGTAAAACAAATTTTCAATGTACTAAAACTAAGTTGTGTAGGTCATCATATATACAAAAGAGAGAAGATTATATATATATATATATATATATATATATATATATATATATATATATATATATATATATGTATGTGTGTATGTATATGTAAACATCTGCAGACCCTGTTTAGAGTGGTTGAATCACACAACACAAAGATTTCCAAAGAGAAGTAACCAACTTTGTATTCTGTAAAAAGGATAACAGTTATTTGAAAATGCATCTATCCTTCAATGCTGGTGACTTAGAATGGTTAAGATTTGAAGCATCATCTCTCTTTAACTGAAAGTTGAGCTTCATCTTCTTCCATGTTTTGCATTAATTTGATTCCAGGTCTTTCTACCTTCTTTCAGACTGTGGTACAGTTACTAACTACTGGTTCCTAAGTTTCTGGATTCTTCCAAAATGTTACACTGGGACAGTAGCTTCTAGCTATTAATAGACACTTCTTGAAACTTCTAAAGAACAATTTTATTAGGATCAGTGTATGCAGAAGGTTCAATTTCAACCACACCCCTAAAGAAGTTATGCAAATGTGTATGATGACAGTCTTAGCTAGATTTTTTCCAGCCAATATATATCACATTGTTCAACATGTAAATTGGGTTCTTTTATGATATTAGGAGAGTCTATTTTATCACTGGCTGGCACTAGGGCATAATATATGCTCTCTCAGACAAGTGTTCTCTATTTTCATCAATCTTTTATATATTCTTCCTCCACTGGGAAAATGGATTTGGTAAATATATAAATACCAAAGTTAGAGAGTTTTAAAAAATAAGAGAGAACTTGATCTTGGTAATTGACCTTGTGTCCATTTCAAGTAAGAACCATAGGCTAAAAAATAACCGAGGGTTCCATCATTTCACTTTCTAAAAAATATCTAACACCACTTTCATAAAACACAGCAAACAAGTGGTTATAAGAATTAATTTAACTTGTGTCATTTTCATAACTTTAATAGGCTTAGAAAGGGAAGGAAAAAGGGGGTAACTATAACTCTCAAACCCTCCTATATGACTTTCTCTTTCTGCAGGTAAATTCTGCAGAATCCTTCAGGCAAAAGGCCCTAAAACCCATCTTGAAGCAGGTATGCAAAACTAGTGCTCAAATTTCAGATAAAATATAATACCTTTTTAATCTTTAATGCTTGGCGAGAACCGGACATATCTCCTAATTTGACTCTTCCTGTAATATATTATTGGAAAATCAAACAGTTGATGGAAAAAAGAAGAAGAAAGTAGGTTATCAGAACACATATAATATCATGAAATCCTTAATTCTGACAAAGAACTGTGCCAGCTAAGCTAGAAACTCATTCTAACTTTGTCTAAAACTTCAAAGTTATGGATTCAACAACACCAACCTCCATAATCTAGATCTGCATAAGAACTGTGTTTATAAGTGTATGCAGAGATATACACTACAAAAAATAGCACATGTTGCAGTATATTAGAAGGAAGATAGAAGAACTCAAACCAAAACCAACACTGTGTGTTCAAGGAGGAGTAAATGAAATATCTTACCCTTTATGATATACCACAAACAGCTGCAACCACACTATCTAGACCACATAGACCACATAGCCAGTAATCCGATATGACATTCACCTGCAGATGCACCTGCACCTCGTTCTCAGTTTCTCGATGCACACATATATATACATATGTATATATACATATAATATATAATATATTATATAATATATTTCTCTTTCTCTTCAAATGACATGTGCTCATTTATGTTTCAGAGAAACCAAGTAAAGTGCAGGTGCAAATGCAGATAAAGGCAACATATCGGCATCAACATGTGTTAAAATGACTTGCTATATTGCAAGTTATGAAATTTGGATGCGGCTAACATTTATATAATCAGAAATTCCTGTTGAAAAGGATTATGAGAGAGAGTGTTGAGATTGATTCACCCAAATCACAAGAGATTTTGGACCAATTCTTGTAGACACAATCTATCTAGATAAATGGCATATGTCCTTCCTGCGAAGAAATAGATAAATAAAAAAATAAAGATAATATTCACAGGTCTGTGCTTATTCTATTTATTTATCAGTGTATTTTGGTCATTTGGGGTGAGGGAAAAACACGGAAACATTAAACAAAGCAAAGGAAAAAACTATGATTACAGGTTTATGTGTGGATAAGGATGTCTCCATTATTATTTATGGTTTGTTCTGATATCTAAAGCTAGCTAGCTAGAAAGAGGTGTGTGCGCATGTCTGCCACACAACAAGCTGGTCTAAGCCCACGTGATGTAAAGCATCAGTACCACGTGGGATTTTACCACCCCACCAATCACACGTTGCCACCTAGGACATTGGACTGACTCTTCACTTGCCATGAGTATGTCTCCTTGTGGGTATTCTGTTTTTCTGTAACGTGTAAAGAGAAATACAAGCTGACAAAATATAGATACAGTGTCAACATCTTTTTATAGACTTTTCTGATTTTTTTTCTATCAAAAATATTAAAAAATGAATCTTTTTAGAATTTTTATATGGATTTTTAAATTTTCATGTTGCGGAATTTGAAATATCCAAATTAACAGGCACTAATCAATCAGGAAAGACATTGTTAGGAAACAAAAAGTTTAGGTTGTGGACAAATCTGCAGTGGGAAAGTGATGAATTTTGCATATATAGTTTCTATTTCTAGTCTGTAAATGGGACAAACCTAATAATCCTTTTTCTTGCCTTCACTCTCAAAAGGCATTCATTATTCAGTTCTGAAAATCAATTGGCAACCAGCTCACTGGGTACTTCTTTCTTAAATTGTTGATCAGGAAAAAAGGTAAAAAATGAGGCTCATGTTGAGACAAAACCAGCTTCAGAAACCCTACACTTGTACCCACCACATTCAGATATCAGAGAATTGTTGCTTTCGGGCTTTTCTTTTCTATTATTAATTTTGTTCTAGTTGTTTAGCATATTAATTCTGTTTAAATAAATCTTGAAATAAAAATTAATTACAATCTTCTATAAAGAATAAGAAAATAGATTAGTATTAATAGGAAATATTATGTTTGATTCAGCAAAAGAGAAAAGTGAAAGAATAAAATCTCATGACAATCCTTAAACTAGATATGTTGTTCAAAGTTAGCCATTCATTTTCAATATTTGCGGCATATCATCTTATTCCATTATTTTTTTCTCCACATATTTGTTCAAAGCATCACTGCATACTAAATATACGTCTTCCAGGGATTTCAAACTATGCTTCATTACTAATAAGAATTTTTTTATGCATTATTAGGTTAATAATGTTTGAAAAGAGTTTCATCGATTGAATTAATTATATCTTAATACTAAATAAATTATTTTAATAGAAGGTACATGTATAATCTCTGAATGTATTATTTCATCTCATATGAACAACTTTCTGAAACGGTTGTATACTTGGACCACAGCTTGTTTGTTTTTGAAAATTATTTAACATGACATGTTGTTTCTATAGCCAAAATATCTAGACTTAGCATCTAGTTTATATATATATATATATATATATATATATATATATATATATATATATATATAAGAGGAGTTTTTTTAGACTGGAGAATAAATTTTGGTTACAAAATTTTACATAATTTATCAAGATTAAAAATGATTTATATGAGAATAAGTTTTTTCATCTTTGTCATTGTTATTGTTATATA
>Ga0209589_1001773_pt1 | contig 36247 bp, 22 predicted proteins | sample CowpeawhiteBW_FD_187525 | JGI IMG/M metagenome (GOLD analysis project Ga0209589, IMG submission 187525) | Root nodule microbial communities of legume samples collected from California USA - Cow pea white BW (SPAdes) (version 2) | ecosystem: Host-associated > Plants > Roots > Nodule | place: USA...
CTAACATAGCTTGGACGAAAGCGGGGAATTTAGGTTCATAATTAATGAAAGAATACGATAATCAACATGAGTGGGCCTTGCCAATATTTATAGACCAATACAGAAGAGAAATAGAGATGATTAAGTTTGACATTGAGGGTGATGGTGACACTGAGAGAATTGTAGTTTTCAACTTTGAAATTTGCAAATTCATGCATCAGTAAATGTAAGAACTTTGTATCTGTAGGTAAGAAAACAGAGTTGAAAAATGAGACTTTTATGACCTCTTCGTATGTTGGGAGCATCCAAATCCAATTTAAGATTGAAGTGAGTTTCTCGCTATTCTTTATTTAGAGTCTGTGGAATTCATCAAAATATGTTGAACTTTAATATTTGAAGTGCAGAATTTCTTTATGTTTGTGTATGAAGAGTCTTAATTTAAATTCTCAGTTGGATTTTTCTGTCTTATTTTTAATGGACACTGATTTTAATGTCTTAAAATATGTTAAAAATAATTTTAATATATTAATATTAATGTATTTTTAATGTTTAAAATACTAGAAAAATTCAAAAAGAATCTGAACTTGTTGATGAAAGATAGGTTGTGCATTGAATCTTAGAAGAAGAAAAATGTTGAATGATGATGATGAGTTATTATGCATGTGTTGTAGTGAGATTAATGAAATCAGTAGATCATGTTATTGCTTACGTGTGATTTATTACACAAAAAGGTTTGTAAGAAGAAAGCATGAACTATACTTTGTTATTGGGCCTGGTGTAAAAGGATTAAATCGATGATTTTTCTTCCTACACCACCATAACTTCAACCTGAACCCTAATAATTATAAAATGACCACATTAACCTTCGTGAAAGTTTATCGGATATCTTTGTAACAGGCACGGAAGAATAGTTTAATTATAATTATATTACATGTTAGACATCGAAGTGAATACACAAACATGAACAGAATAAAGTAGACAACAATGAAGGATTTCTAACTAATAAGAGCATTTGGTAATAATTCAAAATTATAAAAAAATCATCATCCAAAAAAGAAGTAGAACAGATTGATATAAAGAGACAATGAAATTCAAGTGAAAACACATGAATATCAACTACTATTATGTGGGAGAGGATTAAAACTAAAAACAGCAAATAATCAACCTTCCTAGTTGAACTCTATAATTAGTAGGAATTTGAAATATTAATTCATTATTACTAATTATTTAAGACGCATACGAAATAAGAGTTTTTTTGTTCTAGTTCAAATTTACATCTACCGTTAAAGGAGATAAGATATCCTCATGTTATGATTACCATAATTGATGAAGTAGTAGGAAGTAAAAAATCATCGACATTGTAGTTACTACAATCACAGAGCCCATCACTGACATACTAACATTTGTTAGGAATTCAAGGTGGATGATCCGTGTCGAGACAACGGATGATCCGTGTCGAGACAACGGATGATCCGTGAGGCGAAGGGGCTAGGGCTAGGTCCTCTTGTCCTCCTCTACGCTTGTGTGTGTATTGGAGGTAAAAGCCCATGTTTTGCCTTTGCGTGTGCGTGGAGATAAAAGATGATGGTGAGAGGAAGGAAGAAGCGGTTTCCCTTCGGCAAGCGAGCAAAAGTGGAAGTGAAACATAGTTTTCACTGCTTGTCGCCACACGCGCCTCATGACTCCTCGACTCCACCACTAATTCCAATTGCCACATCACAAACGTTAAAAAAATTGAAAACAAAAAATCATAATGCCAGATCACATTGACACATACATTACTAGAAATTTTCATATTACATGGGATTTTCCTTGCAAATTTGTTAAAAATTTGCAAGAGAAAACTGTTTTCTGCCATTTTTTCTAAGAATTTTAATTGGTAGGTAATTTCTTCGTGGGTAATCATTTCTTACAAAATTATAAAATTTGCAAGTATTTCATACAAAATTTGTTGCAGAAAGTGTTTTATACAAAATATTTTGCAAGAAAATTGGTAGCAATTTCTTGCAAATTTTTTTTCACAACAAAAATTTGTAGGTATTTCCTACGAAAAAAAATTTGAAACAAAATTGGTAGGAAATATGAGTTTTTTTAGTAGTGATAGGTGAGTAAGAAAAGGATCACTTTTTGAAGGTCATTGTATCATTATCCTTGTGGAAGGCTATGGATATGATATTTTCAGTTTCAGATTTTCAGAATCTCTAAGTCTCATTGAGTATAATTGAGAAAGTTGAGCACCATATAAGGATGAAGACTCATAAACCCATTGTCAAGGTTTTGGGTTAAGAGTGGTGTCAATCTCTTATGTGTAAATTGGACTCATGTCTCATTGGTGTTGTATCTTTGAATCTTCCATGTGTCAAGACCTTTGAATCTTAAGTCTCACATTGAGTACAATTGAGAAAGTCCAGCACCATATAAGGATAAAGACCCATAAACTCATTGTCGAGGTAAGAGTGGTGTCAATCCATTATGTGTAAGTTGAGCTAATATATCTCATTGGTGTTGTACCTCACCGATTTATCCTTTGTCCTGAGTAAATGAGACCGATTTGTCCTTTATCCTAAGTAAATGAGAAACTAGATGAATTGCTTAGCAATAAACAAAAAAGGAAGAAAAAATTAAGAGAAAGAGTTCAAGGACTTCAAAGAAAAAACAAAATTTAAAAAAATGCATCACAACATTTAATAATTTCTACGATGATATTTCACTTTACATGATATTATGTAACAATTTAACAATTTAATCATACATTTTATGAACAAAATATCTAGATACAAATATTCATTCAGCTTGTAAAAAAAGGTGAAAGTTAAAAGATCAAATATTTTCAAAAATAAAATAAAAGTTCAAAACAGAAAATAAAGTCCAAGAATAGTAAATGTGTGGTGCAATGAGCAACATGTGAGAGGTGTGTAGTGAATATTAACCTACAGCAAATAAACACAGCAAACAGGTTCAAAAACAATAAACAAAGAGTTTAGGAGGTGCGGGGTTATCACATATGAGGTACATGATGTAAAATTAAAACAAGCCCCAAACAACCGACCAAACAAACAAGGTGTGTGGGGTTTAACAGAATATGGGGTGCATAAAGAAAATAAAATAGCAAAGCTCATCAAAAATAAGTAGAGGAGTGAGCGGGAAAACTAGGGGTGCCAACGAGATTTTCCTGCTTCAGGTTCCTTTTTTCTTTATTCTTACCGGAGATCACCCGGAGCAAGGGTTTCATCATTCCAACTACTTCTTTTTGCACGAAGCATCTTGGACCAGCCTCCACGCTGCCGCTGCACGACCCCCGCAGTCACCGGCGACGACGCCGGCCTACACTGGAGGCCTTGTTGGCGTCACCACAACACCCCCTCGTCGACCCTTCTCTCATTCCGGCAAGAACCAAACGCACACATGTGCCCATCGCCGCTGCACATCACCATGGCTGCCAAAGGAGCCGCCGGCGACGCTGGTCGCCATTTGACGCATCGCCGGCGAGGACCAAACAGCACGAACCAACCATCTTCTCCTCTGATACGCGACCGAATCGCCTTCGTTGAATCTCCGACTCGCCTCCGGCCCCTTCCTTCTCCTGTTTCTTTTTTTTTGTGTTAGATAGTTACTGCGAATGAATGTGATTGCCGAAAATTTGAGATGGAGGAATCGACGGTGTTGTAACAATGCACAAGCAATTGTTACAACATCAAATTGATGATCCTATAATTGCAGTAGAAAAACAAACACTTAAGGAGTTAACTATGATTAAACAAGTTTAAACAATCACTTAATTAAGCTTCATCTAGATTAGTCAATTTGGCCCAGCCCACAGGGTTTGGCCCTGGCCCATGTGGGCTAGGGCCAAAAAAGTCCACACTGAAAAAAGGCCCCCAACAAAGAAGCCCACAGGGCCAAAAGCCCTACAAAAGCCCTGTGGGCCAGGGCCAACCCATGGGCTTTCATCTTCCACATGAAAAATATATTATTTTTTAAAATATATTACTATCTGTGAGACAGACCCAACGAACCGGACAAGCACGACAACCCGAATAGGTCTAACGACTCGGACCTGCCCGACGACCTCGACAAGAACGACGACTCGAACGGGTCCGATGATCCAAACAGGCCCAACAACCCGAATGGGCCCGACGACCCAAACGGGCCCGAATACAGGACAAACCCGACAACACGAACGGGCCCAACGACATGGAAGGGCCCGACGACCCGAACAGGCTCGATGACCTGGACGGGCCCAATGACCCGGACAGGCCCGACGAACTTGACAGGCCCTATGACCCAAACAAGCCCGACGACCCGTATGGATGCGACGACCCGAACAGGTCCTACAACCCAGACGAGCCTGAAAACGCAGATGGGACCGACGACACAAACGGGCCCGACGACCCAAACGGGCCCAACAAGTCAGATGGGCCTAATGACCAAGACGGGCCATACGTATAGGCCTGAAGACACGGATGGGCCCACCGATCCGAACGAGTCCAATGATCCAGACAGGCCCAACGACCCCAACGGGCCCGACAACCTGTATGGACCCGACGACCCGAACGGGCCCGAAGACAACCCGATCGGGTCGTCAGGCCCGTTTGGGTCATCGGGCCCGTTCGGGTTGTCGGGCCCATTCGGGTCATCTAGCACGTCTGGGTCATCCGGCCCGTCTGGTTCGTCGGGTCATCGGGCTCATTCGGGTCCTCGGGCCCGTTCGGGTCGTTTGGCACGTCTAGGTCGTCTGGCACGTCTAGGTCGTCGGGCCTGTTCGGCTCGTTGGCCCCGTTCGGGTCGTTGGGCACGTACATGTCATCGGACCCGTTCGGGTCGTCAGGTCCATACGAGTCGTCGGGCCCATTCGGGTCGTTGGGCATGTCTGGATCATTGGGAATGTTTGAGTTGTTGGGCCCGTTCGGGTATTCGGTCCGTTCAGATCGTTGGGCTCGTCTTGGTCGTAGGACCCATCTGCCTCCTCTGGCCCGTCCGGGTTTCGGGCCCGTTTGGGTCGTCGGGCCCATCTCAGTCATCTGGTCCGTCCGGGTTTTCGGGCCCGTCCTGGTCATTGGGCTCGTTCGGGTCGTCGAACTCGTCCGGATCATCGAACCCGTTCGGGTCACTCAACTTGATCTTTGACTCTGACTTAATGTAGTATTATTTGGGGGGCTAACCCACATTAGCCCTAGCCCTAACCCACTAGAGAGGGGCCTTTGGGGGCTGGGGCTTTTTTTTAGCCCCATCATTTGGGGGCCCCCTAAAAGGGGGCTTTATGAAGAGTGGGCCAGGACTGGCCCATGGGCTAGGGGCCAAATTGACACCTCTAACTTCATCCACAAGTCCAAATAAGCTTATGTGATTGTTAATACGTAAAGCTAATTTTCTTTTTCTTTATTATAGACAGACACACAAATTGACAATAAAGAATTGCAGCATGATCATTAGTCACACACAAAGAAACTCATATTTGTGGTTTGGACAGAAAATCAGTTTACATTATCTGGACATGCGAACAAAAGTATGGTACTATATTTTGTTGTTGGGCCTGGTGTAAAAGGATAAAACTAAGTGTAAACCTTTCTTCTAATAATTTTTCTTCCTACACCACCATAACTTCTATCTGAACCCTAATATTTTTTAAAATGACCACATTAGCTTTCGTGAAAATTTAATGGATATTCTTTGTAACAGGACACTGAAGAATAATTTAATTATAATTATATACCTAACTTAAAAAAAAAAAACATTTGTGATGCACAAACCATGCTCCCTTTTCCATGGATTTGGTTTGTTTGATTATAAAAGAAGACAAACAAGCTGACCACAGTGTTTGCAATTAATTTGAAAGAACTTCGGAAGTGAAGCTCAAACAAAAATTATTTGGAGAGAATGAGAAAGAAAAAACTCCGTCACAATATTTTTTTTTTCAAATTTAATGCTTTTATTTCTTTCTTTAAAAAAAAAATAGATGCATTTGTTTCAATAAACAATCAGGCTAACTCTTGAAAAGAAATGAAAATGAAGTTTATATTTGACGTATAAAATTTTATAAAATACTTATGAATATTAAACCATCAACCTATAACAGAAAAGTAATAAATAATTAAATTTTTGCCGTCCCTTAATTTACCAATCTCGTTCTATTCTGAAAAAATATTCTCCAAATCACAACCAAAATTCACCAACACGATTGCTTCAAACAAAGACAACTTTCACAATTGGATTTGCAGTCCTTTATTATGGGCCATTAACAAATCATAGTAAAAAAAATTCATAATAAATCTGAAGAACAAAAACAAATAGAAAATGCAAGAGAAAAGAGTGTACAAAAGCACTATCATTGCTTCAAATCACTCCTTCACGTCAAACAAAAGGACATTATCTGCATTACTGTTACTATCTCTCATCACACCATCATTCAAATGCTAATTATCTAAAAATTTAACCAAAATGAATTATCAATAAATTCGACATATATCTATTCAAGAAAAATCTGAGATGAGACTTGTTTGGTTGTGCATCGTGTCAATATAATTAATTGTTCTTTCCCTCTGAATTGGCAACAGTCATTGTACGATTAATGCATGCGTGCATGGTGGCATATTCCTGTTACTAAAAATCTTCAACAGAACATATAAACACAAAACATTCAAAACAAAACTTATACACTCATCTTTTTCTTTCATTATTATCTTCTACTCAATATTTTATTTTGAGTCCTGAAAAAATCAACACACCTTTTTCTTCACTTTTTTGTGTCATGTTCTTTTAACTCATATGTAACTATCTTACATCACTGGTTAATAATTTAAATTATCATACACATAAAAGTCATTTACATTAGTTTTTTTTTTGTTCTGGTCAATAAAAATTAACTAAATATTTATTTAGTGAGGAGAGGAATATACTAATATTTATGCAACAATATAAAAAAATTAATCATGATTGTTGGAGTACTTGGTGAATCAATGAAGCAAACAAAAAAAATAATTGATAATTTGAAAAAAATTTTGTTGTTGTTGAAAGTACATCCTCAACTAGAGGCCAAGTTGGTGATGGATAGAACCAAAATATCTTCTTCTTTTTCTCTCACTCCATTGTTTTCGTCTTCTTCCAAGTTTTATTTTAAACATTGTTTATGCATTATTAATCTAGTTTTATTAAGTACTTTTACATAAAAAAAATCAACATTTTCCTAAATACAATGAAAATTAAATTATGTTGGTCTATAAGCAGACCTTAAGATATGTTGGTATAGAATAACGTTTTAAGTATACTTTTAGTCATTTTATTTATAAGTTTTGGTTTCTACTCTTTATATTTTAAAAGAACATTATAACTAATTATTCAGAATAATAAATTTATTGCTTTGAATTTATCTATACAAAAACTATTCTTCTTCAAACAAAAAAATAGTCATAAATATAATGAAATTCAATTAAGAAAATAAAAAAATTCACAAAACTTAATTGTTCCGATTTTTTTTTCTTGCTTATAATAACTTTTCGTTCGGAGGAAGTCATTAAGATCTGAGGTTTGGATTTTAAAGGGGAAAAATGAAAATATTTTTTAAAAATAAAATATATAATATGTATAAAAGAAATAAATCATTCATATTATTCTATAGTTTCATTTTGTATTTTGAAAAATAAAATTAAAATAATTATTTTTCTAAAACACAAAGTCTAAAATATATCTGACCTCTACGGAATATGATATCCAACAATTTTATTTAAATATCTTTAAAAAAATAAGTGACTAAAATAAAATTATTGGGAAAAACATTAAGGATTGAAGAATTATTTAAAATTTAATCTTATATATATTTTTATTTTTATTTAGATATATGAAAATGATTTTTTTTAAAATAATATATATATATATATATATATATATATATATTTCTTAAACTTATTTAAATTTATTTTTCTGAAAAGAATAAATTTATTGTAATATATACTTTTATTTGAATTGTATATTAAAATGAATTTAATTTTTTATTTCATTTTATATTTTAAAGACTTACTTTAAATAATTTTACTTAAAATAAAGAAGAAAAGTATTCAAATATATTTATGGATACCAAAAATATCTACAAGTACATTTTTTTTACATAGTCATCAAATGTATTAGATGGATATTTTTTTAAAGGGATAGCAGATCTGCATAGTCCAACTTGTTAAAAGAGACTGTTTTAGCAGACTCACAGGTTTTCCTTATTTTGACTGGAGGATACACATGAAAATTATTTTTTATTATTCAATTTATAAAAAGATATCAAAATGGAAAATAAGCATAAAGTGAATCATTTTTATAATTTTATCATATGTAAGTAGGTTTTTTTTAAGTACTTATAAATAAAATAAAAAAACAGTTTTAGAATAATAAAATAATAAAATAATTCATATTAACAAAAATAAAATTGAAGTAAAATATATATATATTGTGAAAGAAAATGTTTTAATTTTCATTATTATTTTAGTCTTTTTTATGTTATTATGAAGTGATTCCAAACTATTTATGTTGATTTTATCTACCAATTTTGATATTTGAAGCTAATTGTGCATAGCAAAAACAGTTATAATGTGTGTAAATTAGTGGGAATTATGAAGAAAAAGTAATTAATATTTATTTTTATGTTGGAGAATTATCCATCTTGAATTGCTTAAGAGCTTTCATGAAGAATAGACTAATCCAAGTGGGAAGCAACAATGATGACAAATAATTTGTAATAGTTTGCCAAACCCACAGACATATCTAACCCAAGGAATTGCCTCCTCACTCACCACTTTCTCCTTTTATTTATATATTTTTTTATTTAGTTTTCGAACAACCTAAATTTTTTGTGGACAAAGCAACATCAGGATACCTCCTGCATTAAAGTGTGTTTAGCTTTGATAGAAACACCAGAATATGACACTTGTTTTTTGTCCTCATTTAGAGATGAAATGTAAACATTTATTTAGGTTGTTACTTTATAAAGTGTGTTTAGCTGAGACAGAAACAATAACACACTTGTTTTATCCTCTGTTCGACGTAAGACATTTAATGTTAGAATAGGAATAAAATAAATTTAGAAACTTTATTAGTGAATTAAATTAGTTAGTTAATTAGTGAATTGGTGAGAGCAAAGTATGCGTATGATCCTAGTCAGCTTCTGTTGCTACTTTCCAACCAACCTCTCACTATACCCCACATCATTGTTTTCTTGCTTCCTCCTCGTCAATTCCCACCCTTCAATTTCAATACCATCCACTACAACCACTTTCACGAGAATTATACCACTCAGATTATATATTTCATTCCCAGGGTAGTCGAAAACAACATAGAAACAGTACGTTTAATGGTGTGGTATCTCAGAAAAGTTAAAAAAAGACGCCAAGGTTTGCATGGAGAAATGTTGCGGAAAGAGTTGTTATAACAGGGTGGTGATAAACAAGGAGACTTATGTTCTGCAGTATGTGCATATAAATCTAAACCCAAAGGGACTCGTAACGAAAACAACTAAGATAATTCACTACCTAGCTATTTCGGTTCTCATCTTTCGCAAACATAATCATAAATAATATTGGGAAAGTAATTCCGTTGGGAGTCACTGCCGGGAATCGCAGTCCCCTTGCCAACTCCACACAATGTCTTTCAGCGAAGGCCTCACTTCTTCCTCACACAGCTTTATGTACTCAAGCGTGTCTCCGGCAGACTTCGAAAACTCCACCACCGCCACCTCCGGCGCCACCTCGAACACCTCCACTGTCATCCCCAGCTTCCCCTTTCTCCCCTCCGTCGCCCCCTGCATTCTCACCGTGAACTGCTTCTTCCCGGTCACCCTAAAGTTCAGCTTTTTCGCCAAGGCCTCCAGTTTCGCCATCACCGTCGACGCCGAGTGCTTCGATATGAACATCGACGGCGACCGCTTCCTTGTCTCGAACAGATTACTCAGATCAAACCCGTTCGACAACGACGATATTATCTCGAAGGCATTGTAAGACGGACGAGCCGGCTTCGCCCCGACCAGTTCCCCGTTGCTGTTACCGTCTTCGCTGCCACTGACGTTTCCGCTGCCACCGCTGCCACCGGCATCGTCCCCGTTGAAGTCGATGTTATCCTCCAGAGCCGTCTCCTTCATGGAAAACGCAATGGGGCGCATGAACCCAACTTGGAACCAAGGATCCTTCATGATGTCAGGAATGGAATACCTCTTCTCCGGGTCCACAACCAGCAAACTAGAGATCATGCGTCTGGCCCCAGGCGAAATCCACTCCGGGAATGCATAATCAGCTTTGAAAGACTTGCTATAAATCCTCATAACATTCTCACCCTGAAAGGGTAAATACCCAGAAAGAAGCGCGAAGAGGATCACCCCGCACGACCATATATCAGCCTTCGACCCATCGTAGCCCTTCTTTTTCAGAACCTCCGGCGCCACGTAGGCCGGCGTGCCGCACGGCGTCACGAGCATCCCGTCAGATCTGCGCTGGTCAGGCAGCGCGGACAGGCCGAAGTCCGAGACTTTCAGGTCTTCGTTCTCGTCGAGGAGCAGATTCTCCGGCTTCAAATCACGGTGGGTGACGCCACGACTGTGGCAGAAGTCGACGGCGCTGATGAGCTGTTGAAAGTACTTTCGGGCGATTTCTTCCTTCATCTTTCCCTTGGCCACCTTGGCGAAGAGTTCTCCTCCCTTGACGTATTCGACGACCAAGAAGATCTTGGCTTTGTTGGCCATGACCTCTTTGAGCTCCACGATGTGGGGGTGACGCACCAATCGCATGACGGAGACCTCGCGCTTTATCTGTTTCACCAGCTTATCCTTCTGAAGCCTCTCCTTTTTTATGACCTTGATGGCCACGCTGTCGTTTGTGTTCAGGTTTCTCCCGTGGTACACCTTGGCGAAGTTCCCCTGCCCCAGCAGCTTCCCTATCTCGTACTTGTTGAACAGGATGTTCCTGCTGCTGCTACTACCCGTGCCCGTGCCGTTGGATCCGCGATCCATCTCGGCGGCGGGGATTTTTGACCGAACCAGTTTTTTTTCCCTAACCCTGTTGGTGGTTTTGGTTTCTACCTTCTCTAGGGGGTTTTCAATTGTAGGCTTTGAATTGGGATTGGTGGAGGTGGGAGAGACCCAGATCGAAGGGCTTCATCCTTATAATGAAGAGGGTGTCGAATGGACACACCACGTTCTGGAGAAAAGATTTGGATGGGTTGAAAATCTTCATGGTTGCATGCGGGTGAGGGAGGGAGAGGAAAAAGGGTGCGCTTGGATTCGTGTTTGAGTTCGACAACCCGATTAGGGGAACAAGCCCGAAATGAAAAAGGGTTGCAAAAACAGAATAAATAAAGTACTGTAAATGGTGGAGGAAGATGAAGAACGCGGGTATGACGCAGAAGCAGAGAGAAAAGGTTTGTGTGGTGTTGGGAGAGAAGAGGAGAATGCGGTTTTATGAGGAGCGGTTGGAAGAGATGGTTTCGAAACACAACATAACGCCACAAAATATCTGGAAAAAACCTAAATTAAGATAAATGGGAACAACAACTGGACCTATGTGGGCCACTTTTTTACTTGCTTTCTTCTAAATTAAATTCTTTTTTTTTTTCCTTTCAACCGATTGAACTTTTCCTCCTAATATATTTATAGATAAATCTATTTTTAATACCCATGTGGTAAATAATTGCTTTGGAATTCTGAAAATGTTATAAACAACATATTACCATAGATGCGAAAGACAAGAAAAGGATGGGAATAATGTGTTTAAATTAGTATTAATTAATATAATAAATGCAAGAATAAATAAAAACTAGAAAAAAGGAAAAATGGAGAGAGATAAGATTGATGATTGGAGGTGAATGATGAGTGGTGACGTGGATGTGAGTCGAATACAGCTAGCTAGGTACTGTTGGTGGTGTGTGTAAAGTTTTGACCAAATAACCAAACCCAAACCTAACAAATTGCAACCTTTTTTTTATTGGATACGCGTGTTTTGAACGGCCGTCGAACATGAAGCCATCACTACCACGCAATAAACGAGATCCCGTTTCGCGAATCCACAGGATTTCAGAAAACGGATTTCTCCTTTCACACCCCGTTTCTATTATTATTTATTATATTTTTCAAACTAATTTCTTATTTAATGCTGAATAATAATATATTCACAACTGATATATAATTACTTCACGTACTTCTATTTCTTACTAAATAGTTTTATATAGAAAAAAGATCATGACATCTGATTTAATGTTATGATAAGAACCGAAAAAATGGAACACCAATGTTTAACTCTGTTGACTCAAATCTTGATCTCGGCTGTTGAAGATTTTTTGCGAAATTCATTATTTTGGCCCATTACTTTTAAAAGTACTTTTCTCTATAAACAAATTTTTATTTGAACGATACATCGTGGTTTAGGAATTGTTACGTCTATATTAACCATAATTTTATTTTTATATATGATATAATATACGATACATGTATCGAATACGACACGTATGAAAATAATAAGATATGATACGTGATAATGATAGATACGTGATATATGAATATTGAAAAGTATACAATAATTCTTACAAACATAATAAATACATGATTGTTAATGTGTGAATCTAAATTACTTAATTAGAGACCAATTATTTTGGTAGCCAAAACCTGGTAGCTAATATTATTAATCAATTTAAAAACTAATTCATCATTGAAATTATTTTAATTATTAATTTAGAGACCAATTATAATTTTTTAAAACTATTTTAATGTCAATTTAGTAATTGTCTTTTGTTACTAAAATTTGTTATTATTTAAAGATTTTATTATAGGATACTACAATTTTATAAATTAAATATAGTAAATATCGTTAAAGTATCCTGAAATATCAAATACAATACATATTAGATACAGATACTTGATCCAAGTTGAAGAAGTATGAGTGATAATAGATACCACCAAATTGATGATTTTTTTTTTTTTGAGAGAACTGAACTGTGTTAATAATTTCGGAAGATAAAAAATTTTAATGCCGCCGAAGACGTCGTATAACGCACGCAAATATACAATTTTCTGATACTTACAAAATAAATTATGTAGATATTTTGTGAAAACGTGACGAACTTGTTAGTGATTGATCACCTATTTCAAGTTTCTATTCAATCGTAAAGATTATTTGGCCAGAATATTTTACTAAAAGAATTATTTATATGGGCAAAAACTATGTGATATCTTTACAATCGTAAAGATTACTTTTTTAATTTTAATTTAATTTTGGCAAGTGCTTATTAAAATCACATTAAGTCTTTAAAGTTTGTCATTAATATTCAATTTAATCCTTCTAAAACTCTACTTACTTCTCTCACCTAATCAGTTCAACTTTCAAGCCCACTGATTTAATCAATTAATATTTCTATGACGCAAACTTGTTACGTGTTGTAATTATGATATATTTTTGTCTCTTTTCATTATCATTCATAAATGCAAACACAATCGGTTCGTTTAGTCATTGTCGAACTTTTTCTTTCTGATAATACATTTTATATAATCATGTATGAAGAACAAAAACAATTGAAAAGGATACAAGAAAAGATAAATACACTAAAAAGGAAAAAAAATTGTTTGATATTATTTACATTACCCTAATAAATAAAAATATATATTCTTAAAATCTTTAGATCAGAGACTAAACCAAAATGTTAAACAGTCTTAAGTACAAAGTTTAAACATGATTTTAAGATTTTGAAGTAGAAGTGTTTTGTGGCTTTCCTTCAAAGGTCTTTCATTGCTAAGCGAAATCTAATGTGCACTTAAAGGAAAATCAAAATACCTCTTGTATGGACCAAAACCTCATAATTGCGTAAATTTTTCTTTTCAATATCAAATGCTCTTTAGTATTGACTTTAAATTACAGAAAATAATCTATAAGTTGAATGAGTCAAGCATAAACAATTATATATCAATGAGTCAACGTGCACTTTTTTAGCCCAACGCAATCACAATCCAAAGTGTGAACAAAGACCTAAGTTAGGGACATAATTTTATCACTCAAGATTTTAATGTTTACGTTACATTTATAGTCCAAGCAAATTAATTGCAGAATGCTTCAATAAATATATTTTTTATGTTAATTTGTATTTTTCTTGAGGTCAAATTTTTGTCTTTGTCAAGTAAAAGCAATTGTTGTTGATTTTCTTGTTATCATTTCGGAACACGCTTACCTAGAACCCTTGCGAGAAAGATTTTCAATACAAAGATCATACTATACTCGTCTGAGCTGGTTTTAACTATCAGTTCTCATACCACTGTTGGGTCTTTCAAGAGAAGATCATCAGAGAAATATAACACTAATGAGCATGAGTCCAATACACACATAAAAAATTGACATCTTTTCTAACCCAAAACTTTAAGAAAATTATGGAACAATATCATTGCAATTTATACGCAATTACCTTTTGCACGTTTAAGAGATATTTCAGATTATATAATCTGTAAAAAATTGAATTGTATATAATATATATATATATATATATATTATTGAATTGTATAGTATAATATATATTATTGAATTATGCATTTTACAATCCAACATAGATGTATGAATTATAGAATTCAAAAGATTTTCAATCCATGAATACTTCTGACTTTTTACACACCTCTGAATATAAAAGGAAGAAGATTCAGTGGTGCTAAGAGAAATAACCCTGGACGTAAAAGGATCGTTAGCTGTGTCCATAATAATTATCCAATAAAAGTATTCTGGATTTAAAATTCATCGCTATTTTGATTTGGGCCATTGCTTCCTGCACTCCCATGTTTTCTTTTAGACACCCATACTTTTTATAATTCCAGTAATATTCTTAATGAAAAAGCAAAAAATGAATATGGTTGTTGTATGATTTGAAGGTAGTGTGCGTGTTGGTGGCGAGTGACAATTAGGGTTGTTCTGAGTTATTGTGACGTGAGCTGAAATATTTTAGATTATATAATCCAGAATAAAAAATATTGTTTTTATCTATTTAGATATCTAAAATGTAAATTTGTATTTCAAAAAAAAAAATAAAATCAGAACACTTATCTCTTTAAGGTCCGTTATGCAACACTCTTCTTGTTAATGAAAAACACTCAGAAAAACATCTTCTTGGAGAGCTTCTCACACAAAACGGAAATCAATGGAATTGAAGGTGATGCGTGACTACTTAGAGAGGAAGGAGGAAAGTGACGAGAAAGAGAAAATATATATTTTAGATTTTTATTATATTTTTTCAACAAGGGTTAAAAGAGTCATTTCATCATGTATACGGTGCCTCAAGAAAATATGGGGTGCAGGAAGCAATGGCCTTTGATTTGTTGGATTAAGCCTATGGATGTGGATCCAATTAATTAGGCTTTTTTCAACTCACCTCTAATTTTTATTTTAGTCACATAATTTTTACATTAAAATAGCAATATATTTGTTTATTGGATTTATTCCAACGTAATTTTCATTATTCGTTCTAAGTTTTTAATATTTTTATATAGTTTTAATTATTAAAAGGTTTTAAATAGTTCAATTAAGTTATTCATGCATATTTTCAGTACAAATACGATGAAAATTTTGTATGCAGAGAAAATAAAACAAAATTTTATTTTGTAATAATTTAAACATTCAAAATAATACGTTTATGATTGAGTTAAGAACTAACTTTTTATACTATTTGCAATAGAATCATTATTCGGTAAATAGGATAAGTTGATGTAATGATTCAACATTTTGTATTAGCATATTAAGCGATTTATTTAAGAGTTTAAATATGTTTTTAATCTTCAAATTATACCATAAAATTGAAATTGGTTTTCGTTTAAAATTTTGATACAATTTAGTTCACAAATTTTAAAAATTATTGAATATAATTTTTTAATTTAATTTTGTTATATTTTTTAATTTCAATTTGTATTTTAGGTTAATATTTAAAATTAATTTTACACGTTTTAGTTTAAGTGTCAACCCAAAAATTGTTTAACATGTAAAAAAATAATACTTATTCTTTTTAAAATTGAGATTAAAATATATCAAATTTATGTCCACGGACAAATTTGAACTTTACATAAAAAATTAAGAACTAAAAGTATATTTAACTTGATTAAAAATTCTGTATCTAAACTATTTTTTGTGGGAAACAACGGATATTTGGAGCGGAATAAATACATAATTGGAGAATACGAATGTTAAGTAAAAATATAACTAAACAAAATAAAAAGGAATTTTTTTAACTTGATGTTTTCCCTAATCGACGTTGTTATTAAAAAAAATGAAAAAGAGAGTGCAGAAGGAAGAAACAAATCTCTTTATACCAATTTATGTTGCCCGTTTTTTATTCTCTGATATAGACAGGAAAACATAATAAAATTGTAAATGTTAATTTATAGTTATGAAAATGTTTATATTACAATAAATAATTTATGAAATAACTAAATAACAATAAATATTCGTTAAGTTTAAACTAATTTAAGTTTGTATCTTGTCTAAATCCGTAATCCGTATTTGAAAGGAAAAAATTTTCTAATCAATAATTTTGAGATTTTATTTTTTGAAAATAATAATGTAAAGTCATTTGACTTTATATTCGATTACCTTTTATTATATAAAAAAAACATAAAATATATGAATAAAATAAAATAACAATTAATATATTTATATTTATAATGTATATTGTAATTTGTATCCCTAATATTTTAATAATTTTTACAAATTTTCAGTAATTATAATATTTCATGTTGTAATATGATTTTTAAAATTTTATAAATTCACGTCTCAGTAGTCTTTATCAAATTTTTGAAATTAAAATATGAATTTAAGGAATGTTTACTGTCAAAAATAATTATTGTTAGGTTTAATTCTTATAACCTGATTATATATTGTTTTTCGAAAATTTACGACAACATTGTTAAATAAAATATTCTACTGCCTAATTTAAAATATAGTTAAAGAAAAGTTGATTTTGTGGAAGAACAAAAATCACGGAGATTGCCCAAAAAATTTGGAAATATTTTCATTGAGGGAAGGCCTTTGAAAAAAAAAAGGAATTATCAAATTGTAAAAATGTCAAAAAAATAAATAAAAAAATAAGTTGGTCCAAAAGGACGATAAAATGGATTAGGTAAAGATATTGTAACATAAATGGAAATAAAATATGTTTATTTGATTGGTTGGATTTTTATAAATTATTAATTATGAAAAAAATTTATTAAAGGCATATAGTGATTTATATACCAAAAATAGTATATCCAGAATTAAAATTAATTGAATTGATATGACTTAAATTTAAATATATTATTTGAAAAAATATTCTACTTTTTAAGATAAACCAAAATTATTAATTAGTCTGATATAGGATAAAATTATTAGATCAATACAAAATTATAATCTAACATATTGAATCGTCCTGTTTACCTAAAAAATATTACATGTTAGTCCTTAAATATGTTTTATCTTGTGAAATTAGCATTTCCAATCTATTAACAAAGATTAAAATGAACATTTAAGTGCGATTGTTTTCCTCATTCCTAAATAAGTGCTATTTATTACGTAAAGTTTTTTTTTTTTCTTCAAATATTAGATCTTCGCTCATCTTAAAATAATGTCACCCTCTATTTTTAAAATCAAAATCAAATTAAAAAAACAAAATTTCAGTGTGACATAGATTGGACTAGACCTTCTCCTATTAAAATGGATTAAACGTGTGAGTGATATTTATACTCTAATTAACATATTTTTATTTTTATACTTTAATCGTGAGAACGTCCAATTGTTTATGTAAAATAATTAAATGCCAGTCTTTCTTTTTTGTCAAATAAAAAGAAGTTTTTAACTATTGTTAGTTGACGTATTCTTGTAAATTTACCACCTAACCTAATATAAAACTTTTTTTTTCTTCATACTTATATTATTCAATGTGTATTCGTTATTTATGTTTAAACGTGAAAGAAAACAATGAATTTATTGACTGAAAAACGATTTATTTCATGTTTGTGTATAAAAAGCAAAGCATAGATTATAATTTTGCATCCCTTGTAAATTTCAAATATGCAATTTACATTTTTGTATCCAATTGTTAACATTGGATTTTTATATTTTTAATAAAATAATTAAAAAAGAAAAAATAGTGAAGTGAGATGTATATTTTGGGATTAAAATTTGAGTAAGGTAGTGATTGGACCGACAAAAGAAAGTGACAGGAATAATGAGGTTTGGTCAGTCACGTAGAAGTCAATCCTCGTGCACATTCCTTGTTTCTTTGTTTGTTTGTTTCCCATGCTTTTTGTATTCTCGTATTAATTTTTAATTACCTTTTGGTTGTTAAAATTAAACAGAAGAGGAAAGTGGTTCGTATTTGGAGTTCTCACAAACTGGGCCCACCACTTCCTTATAATCACTCTCACCAATTCCAAACACGTGCTACGAAATACGACCCAGAATTTTAATGTGAATGCCATAGACCACTAATCTTGTAATAAAAACTATACACTAAAATTTGTGTTTAATTAGTTAGGCATTACAATGCTCCAACACGTCTCATAAATAACGTTTTTCGTGTTTGATACGTATCGAATATCGACATTCGTACCATATTTATATTTTTGACATAATTTTGATGATTAAAATAAGAAATAAATCTTATTTTATCATTAATTTTTGTATATTAAATATTAGATAAATAAATTGAATTTATTTTTGTGTTAATTAACAATATGTTAGTTGACAATTCCAAATTTAACATGTATATACACACACTATGTATATACACACACTGTATATTATATTCTATGTTTTTTTAATTTAATCATATCTCTGTATCTTGTTACTGTCGTATCTATACCGGAGATAACATAGGTTAGGCATAAAGAAGAGTAATAATAGTATACTGTGATGTTAAAAGTAAAATAAAAATTGGTATTAGTGGTGATGATGGTGAGCGCACGTAAAGAAGAAATATAGAAGATAGAAGAGGAGACACGGAAGTGAATAATATTGGTATTATGTACACGTGAGTCTAGCCAGGTCTTTCTTTCGGAACTTTTTTTGACTAAAACCTAACCACATTCATTTTTTTATTTATTACACTGCTAACGTTCTCAATACGTTCCCTTCTTTGCCCTATCCTCTAATATAATAAAATAAATTTTATTTTACCATTTACTTTTACGTCTAATTTTGTATTCTTCTATTTTTCTAATTTAGTTTTCATCTCTTAAAAAAAAGTGTGATTTTAGTTTAATCCTTAATCTCACATACGTTTCATTTCATTATTGTGGTCTAATTCAGCTTTATACATAATATTTAACAAATTTATTGATAAGTGTAGTTAGAAAGGATGAATTGTTTCAAAATTTATTTATTTAATATTGTTTGTGTAAGTAGTGTGTGCTATCTACAAGTTTTTTAAGTATTTTTCTACAAGTTTGTACCAAGTTAAGTTATTCGGTTTAATTGAATTAAAAAAAATGTTTAAATATTTTTTTGTCCTCATTTTCGTAGTATTTGTTGCTGAGGATTCTCATTTTGACAGAATGTTTAAAATGGTTCTCATTTTTACCGAATGTTTAAAATGGTCCTCATTTTCGCAATTCGTGTTTTATTTGGTCCTTTTCTGTAATGTCGTTTAAATCATGAACAGAGCATTGTACAGGTGGCACGGTTTGTATGTACAATACACATAACACACTTAAATACAAACTGTGCCACCTGTACGATGCTTCGTTAATGATTTAAACGGCATTGGAACCATAGGAATGGGGTAATCTTTAAGCAAAGGAAAGTGGACCCTATAGAAATTTTCAGTCATGCTCAAATGGTAGCTTGGGTATGGATGAAACATAAGATTCCTACTACATCGTTCTCTTATAGTGATTGGATTTTATCCCCATTTACATGCTTAAAATCCATGTGATACGGTAATGTTGTGTGTTCCAGTGTGATAGGTATCAAACTGCAGGTGTTCAAAAGCTAAATGGAATTGTATCGTGGTGGTGACTGTGTACAAGGGAACACAAATCAAGGTTCAAAACATATTGTAGTTACATGTGAAGCTGTAGGCATTTGGAATAACTTGGATGCTATTGCTGAAGGCTTAAAAGGACACACTACCAGCGATAAAGATCTCCCTCCACTGTGTTCATAACTATTTTATGATGCAGCATATTTTCAGACCTCCATTACGCTTGTTCTATTCTGTAGCAACCAAAACACAATGAAGTGGTGCTTGTGGAAGCAGAAGGGATTAGGATAGCAATTCAAAGGAGGCGGATCAACTTTATTATGCTGAATCTGCTAGATCTTTGTGTTTGGATCCACAAGCCTATCTCATAGTTTTTGTTCAGGGTTATGCTATTGTTCTAGCTTTGTACTAGATTGTTTTGTATAAGGGTTAGAGCACCCCTTAAGTGCTCTTTCTTAATTATATCCATTCTTTGCTGATCAAAAAAAAATTATTTAAACGGCATTACAATAAAGAACAAATAAAATACTAATTGCGAAAATGAAGACCATTTTAAACATTCCGTAAAAATGATGACAAAAAACGTATAAACTAAATTTAAGATAATTTAAATTGAATAAGAAATATCTAACTAAATTTGATCTAGTTAAATTAAATATATATTTTATTGGATTTGTATTAGATCTGATTTTAAAGATTCAATAGATGATCAACCCTAGATTTAAGTAAAGACTTTTTACGATTATAAATAATAGATAATAGTAATAGTGTTTGATTTTAGTATTTGCGAGGAAAATATGTCTTTAAAAAGGTGAAAAAATGTTACGGAATCAAACGACGTGATAAAGCTATAGAAAACTGTCTCCTTTACTCTATTTAATGATTTAATGCAGAGGGATGATAATTAAAATCTTATTTATGACAATTATCCAAATTCATCCTATTGATCGAATATAAGTATAAATAGTACATAATTTTTTAAATGAAGTAGAATATATTAATGAATCTCATTATCTTTTAAATTCAGTACCATTATTTTATTTAATATTATATTTTGAAATATATTCATTTAGTTTTCTTGATTTATTTTCTATATAAAAAAACAAAAATGTATATTCCTTTTGACATAATTTTATATAATATCGTGAGTCTTTTGCTCTGTTTTTTTTTAATTATTTAATAAATAATTGAATTGTTACAAATATACCAATTATTTCACGAGGACAAGGATTTATATGAAATATTAATTTCATATCCCTTAAGTATTGGGTATGAGAACGAGTGTGCTTTTCTACTTTGAAAACCGAGACATTATAAATTCGTATTTGCTTTATCTTATTATCATCCATAAATAAAGATTTCTCTCAACATTTCTGAAATACTATTTTTTTTAAAGACTCGTATAAAACGCCTAACAATTTTAGTTAGAAATTGAATTCGCATTTTATATTTATCTACCTTTTACACTTTATATTAACCTTCCTTATTTATCAAGATTGAATACAAATGTTAAAGAAGTCTTTTGAATAAGTAACGTTTGATATCATTATTTGGAAACCTAAGTAAAAATAGTAATAGAATTTTAACCGTAGATTTTTTTTAATAAAATTGTTGTTAGTGGAATAAAAAGTTTAAAGATCTTAAATCTTAACAGCATTATGTTATATTTTATATAATTTTATTATATAAAATTATTATTCTCTATTATTATTATTATGGATTAATATTAATTAATAAATTATATTATTTGTAGATATCAGTTATATTGCACAATTGTTATTAATTTATAGATAATAGATATAGGATTTTTTATGAATGATCTGTGATGGGTTGGATTGTTTAATGAACGGTCTTTGATGAATTTGACAGTTCAATAACCATGTTGAGAGGTCCCTAGTCTATGCTGGTAAAAATATAAAATTGATATTTCATTAGTCAGTTCCATGGAACGACGTAACAACACATTTGTAAAATATATCCTAGGATGACCTCGTACCAGAGAAGAGAACAATATCGTCTCATGTAAACTATTTTTAATTTTCCATTGATTCTAATTGGAAGATCAGTACTACTTTTCATCTATATTGTGTTCCTAATTACTGATCAAGTATATTTTTGTATTTTACTATTATATTAAAGACTGCTCTTAATATTTGGAAATAATTATTTATATAGATGGTTTGATGCCTTTTATAATCGGTTTAAGTTTATCATAATCTAACACTTTAGCAATAAAATTGGTTGTGTTATGGTAGTAAAATAAAGTAGTACTTGTTTATTTTATTCAGCATATTTTTTGAACAGTTTATCATAAATTTCACGAGGTTGATGACTATATGATTTGCAATAAAGAATAATTATATAATTTGTTTTGAAAGGGAAAGAAAAGAAAAGAAAAGTAGGATAAAAAATAGAGTCGTGAATAATATGCAGAAAAGAAATGATGGCGTTTGCGTGGGTTACATTGCATCATGCATGGCATCACTCTGCAACAACTTGTGTTGTGTTTTGACATTTGAATTTGAAGAAATGAAATTAAAAAAAAAAAAAAAAAACAGAGTCTTTGGTCTTAGGTGCAGATTCGCCCACGTTACTTATCCACATTTTACCTTCCAATCACTGTGTTTTGTGTGTTTCATGTCTGAGTCAGTGTTTTTCGTATTACAAATAATTATACAATGTAATTATGATTTAAAAGCATGAAGCCAAGTCAACAGAAATGAAATTAGCAATCACAAACCTCTGTTAATTACTATTCATGCGCTAATTTATGCTCAATAAAAAAAATCTAAACTTTTACGTGGTCACTTCTACACTACGTGATACCTTTTATAATCACAACTTTAATTTAACTTTATACCCACTGAATTTAATTACTTAAAAATCTGAAGCCCATTTGTCTTAAAAGAAAAAAAGACCTATTCTATCTTTTAAAAAAGTAGTTTTAAGTCTAATTCAGTTGATGCATAATTTTCAACGCACTTTTCATTTTTTTTTATCATCATATTTAGTTCTTTGAACATACTCCTTTATTTATATATATAAATTATGAAACTAAATATTAATGATCATCAAACAATCTAATAATTAATAATATAATAAAGGATAAAATATGTTTTTAGTTTTTGAACTTTGATCCAAAATTAGAATTTATACTTATCTGAAACTTCAATATATTCTGGTCTCTAAATTTTTTTTAAAAAAGGAATAAATATAATTTTTTTAATCCAATTACGTAATTGTTTTTAAGTTTCAAACGTATTTCTCAACATACATTAATTCGAAAATATGTACAACCGTGTAAATAGTTTCAATACTAGCATGAAACGCTTCAATACCTCAAAAGAAGTTAGCTTTATCGTGTTAAATGACTATATTTATTCATTTTTAAAATTTAGAGACCAAAATATATTGAAATTTTGAACAAAGATAAATTTCAATTTTGGATTAAAATTCAGGGACGAAAAATACACATAATAACAAATAATAAATTTTGTTAATATAAATTTACCACCGCATCATAAAAGAGAATTTTAATTTATAATTCAATTTTACAAAATTATTTTAAAAAATAAATTTTAAATTTATTTATGTATTTTAAATTTGTCTTATCGTAAAAGATTTAGTATTTTTAAGTTCATTTAAATTAAATGGAATGTTTTTAATACAAAATATAAAGTACAATATTTTTTTTTTTGGAGCATACGTATAAATTAAATGTAAAACCTATTCGGTAGAATGTTAAAGTTGATTTAAAATTTACTTGACATTATCTTCCTTGTGCTTGTTTTACAATGAAATAGGACATAAATAAGAGAAAAGAAGGCGGATATATCAATTTTAATAATTTATGTTGTGCAAAAAATATATAAAATTAACTTCTTTTCTCATATCTCACGTGTAAAATGTCTTCCCCACGGGTTGCGGTGGAAATGGAGCGAAATAGTTGTGACATTTTTTTCCCCTAAAATTAATGTTTCAAGCATAAATTAAAAATATGAATTAAACAAAATTTCAAGCTAAGAATTTTAATATGAATTAAAAATTTCACAGTAAGTGATACATATAAAAAAAAATCTATGAACATTAAACTTTAAAAAAATTAAATTAAAAATAATATTTTTTAGGAGTTAAAAGAGACTTGAAAGTTTCAGATAAAAATAAAAAAATCATAAACTCATTATTTTTAAATTTATATCAAAAGTGTTTGTTTACGAGATATTTTCTTAATCACCTCAGTTAAAAAAGAAAAGAAAAAAACTGGATAAGAGTGTTTTGATGGGAATTATTGTGATTATTTTTGAGTGGTATGAATTGGGTGGGTTGGTGCAAGATGAAGCCTAACTGAGAGGAGTGAGACATGATTAGGTTTAGGTGCCGTAATTAATTGAACACGGACACAAAATAAAACCCTTCGTTCATGAATGTGTGTGTGAACCAACAAAAATCAACGTTTCCTCTTCCTTCCTTTGGTCATGGTCAATTTGTGGGTCTCACTTCTTGTACTTTCCTCAATTACCTTTTTTCCTTTCCCCTTTAATAATTCCCTTTAATTTATCCCACACTTTTTTCTTACACTACTCATTTTTTTTCCTTATAACGAAATAAACACACGTCCGTTTTTTCGATGAAAGTTCTACATTGATTAGAGATAAATTTATTTCATAATATATAAGTGAAGTGCAAATCTCACCTTATAAATCAGTTTTATAAGATTGAAATATGTTTAAAACTCATTTCTAACATGATATCAGAATCTATTCTAGCGAATTCTATAATATATAAGTAAAGTGTAAATCTTATCTTACAATCCGATTTTGTGAGATTGAATTAGACTTAAAATTCACTTTTAACACTGTACATATTTTTCTTACGGCATTAAACCTTATTTTTCTTGGTCACATATATTGAAAATGGAGTGAAGAAAAATAAGACAGGGGTTGAGACATTTGCACCGAAAGTTTGCACCTTGAACTGTCATTTGTCTTCTTGCCCCTTGTAACTTCTAAATTCCATTCCAAAACAATTTGCTTCCTTTCCTGTTTCACTACCAACGTTTTTCATATCGACACTGTTCTGAATATAAAATAAAAAAAACGACGCAAATGATTCAGTAAAAATTATAGTTTAATTCGACCTGTACCTATAATTTAGCCCGGGAATAATAAAAATAAGATGAAGCATGATTTTCGATTTTATATTTAGATCTAGAAACATTATAAACGTTGTGTGTTTTTAAGGAAATCTACACATGAAAAGGACAATTATATTAGAATATACATTCGTTCAACAAATTTTATAGTAATTTAATTCTCTTGTTTAAATCTTAACCCTTTCTATGTTTAGTTAAGTTCTTTCTTGTTTGGGTTATTTGACGTAGTTTCTTTTAATAAACTTACGTTTTTATGATACGTATGTATCTTTCTTCCATCTTTAAGTCATTGATAATTAATTATTTTAAGAAAGAGATGTCATACCTATTTCATTTAAAAATTTATTTCATAAGTGTATGTATCACGAGACGTAAAGGATAAAATCAGCCACTTAGTACTTTCCACCATTAAGGATTTGAAATCTTAATTAATGCTTATGATGTTTATTTGGTTTTTAATTACGTAAGAAGGTAAGATTTTAACTAATGAAAGAATCTAGTATACAAATTAAAACACTCTCACTGATTTTAATAATCCTTTTTTCTTTTCAGATAATTCAATCATCAACGCAACTCTTAGTAAATTACGAATCAGTCTTGCATGTCTGAAAAAGAAAAAAAAAAACATTACTTAATATAAAAGATAAATAAAGTGTAATAATTTATTTCGATAAATTCTAATAATTGAAACATAGATGACGCAACGTGTAAAATGTTGGGAATAGTAACCGTGACAAGAAATAAAGAAAGGACCCACCGAGAAACAAAAGTATGACCGGGACAAATTAAGACGACTTCGGGTCAACATAAAACTTCTATCCACTTCTCGTTTTTTTTTAATATGAATCATTATTTTCAAATTTTCACCAGTGAGATATTTAAAATAATTATTACGAAATTAACAGACTTACTTTTGATATTATATAATATAAAAAAAGAAAAAGAAATACAGAATCGATGTAAAGAGAAATAAAGTTTTGATGTAGTAGAGTATAATGTAGTATCTGTAATGAATAATTTAGTGCAGAATTTTCAAGGCGGGCTTGACTTTGAAATTTGAATTCCATTTCATGTACCTACAATTTCACCGACATATATTTCTCGCGTCAACCCTGTTCCTTTTAATAATAATATTATTATATTATTATTTTCGGTGGGTGATCTATTTTAGAAAATAATAAATGGAGTGACACGTTCTTCTTATCTTCTTTAGCAGTCTAGTCCAATGCTAGCTCTCTCAAGCATTGAAATTCAAATAATAATAATAATAAATGAAAAATTAAAAAAAAATTAAAATGCCAGCTCTGAAAAAAACAAGTAGTTGGATAATCGGTGTGAGTGTCGTCTTCTTCTCTCTCCTTCCTCTGAGTTTCCTTCTTCAACTTGTGCTCCTTTCAACTTGCGCTCTCGCTTTCTTCTCCTTATATAAGCCTCTTCCAATTCGTTTACTACGAACTTCACAAATTTTGAACCTTTCACCTTCCTCTATATTCTCTTCATCTGGGTATCGCTTGATTTCAAGAAAAAATAAAATCTAGCTTCAATTTGACTTTTTGCGTAAAGCAAGAGCTTTTCATAATTGAAGCTTTACACAAGAGTGCTTAATAACAACAGCTTCTTCTTCTTCTTCTTCTTCTTCTTCTTCTTCTCTTTGACTTTATTTTCCAGTCATGGATTATTCATCAAGGATTAACACTTCATTGGATCTCAATATCAATCCTCGCAGGCTGCATGAAGAATTTCCCGTAAGTGTAAACAATCCATTCCGATGATGTGAAGATCTTCTGTCAATCGTTTCCCTCGCAATGATGTTTGATATGGGAATTAATTCTTTCTTCTGTGTCTGTTCATTTCAGAAAAAGGAGGTGGAACACAATTTTTTCTCTTTGGGCGTGAAGAAATCTTCTGTAAAAGAACAGGTTAGTTCTGCAAATTAATTCCTCTTTCATTTGTGTTCTTCTGTCAGCAATCTACGGCACCATTTGGTTGAACAATTCTTATTAATAATCAAGTTCTGTGTGGAAACTAGATATAGGCTCGTTTTCCCCTTTCTAAAGCTGCATAATGATCGTGTGTGTGGTGCCATTTCAGTCTTCGGGTGCCTTGGTGGAGGAGCTGAAGCGGGTGAGTGCAGAAAACAAGAAGCTGACCGAAATGCTGACGGAGATGTGTGAGAACTACAACGCTTTACGAAGCAATTTGATGGAGTATATGAGGAAGAATCCCGATAAGGAGCAAAGTTCATCGAAGAAAAGGAAGTCTGAAAGCAGCTTCAACAACAACAGTGCTCCGAAGAGCATCAACGGAAACTCCGAGAGCAGTTCAACCGACGAAGAATCATGCAAGAAACCAAAGGAAGACATCAAGACACCAGTTTCAAAAGTTTACGTGAGGACAGAAGCATCTGACACAAGCCTGGTAAGATCCTGAGCATAAAAAAAAAACATTTAAGTTAAGTCGGAACCATTAAGATTGTCGTGCATTAGTTTTACATGTTTTTCACTTTTCGTGTTTTCAGATCGTGAAAGATGGATATCAGTGGAGGAAATACGGACAAAAGGTGACCAGAGATAACCCTTCTCCACGAGCTTACTTCAAGTGCTCTTTTGCTCCGAGTTGCCCAGTCAAAAAGAAGGTAAATCCATGAGCTGATTAAGAATAATTCAAACTACTCTATAAGGAACTGGATCTGAAGCTAAATAAAATTTGTGTTTGTAATTGAATATTCAGGTGCAGAGAAGTGTGGATGATCAATCTGTTCTTGTTGCAACATATGAAGGAGAGCACAATCATCCTCATCCTTCTCAAATGGAGCCAGCAACAGGCTCAAACCGTGGTGTGAACCCTGGTTCAGTACCATGTTCAGGGTCTCTCAGTTCTTCCGCACCAACAGTTACTCTTGACTGGACAAAATCTAAGTCCAGCAGCGATTCGAAGAATATAAGTCCCAAAACGGAAGCACCAGAAGTTCCTCAGATTTTGGTAGAACAGATGGCCACTTCCTTGACCAAGGATCCAAATTTCAGAGCAGCACTAGTTGCTGCAATCTCGGGAAAAATGTTGCACAATAATTGAGTAGAAAATGAAGTTTTCTATAAATGGATCGTGTTTAGAGAATAGGATCTCTATGTAAATACAACATAGGACATTATTGGGACATATTTCTTTTCTATTCTTCTGCATCGAGGTAAACTAGGATAGTTAAAATCAGGTTTCGTTCAAGTTCTTGCGAATTTTCTGCGGTATACAGAAGCAAAGAAAAAATTTTGCTTCAAAAAGTGTAATTCTATTGATAGTACAATATCTCCTTTTCATTTCCCAACTCTCTATTTGGAACACTGATAGGTTTGTATCCCCTTAAATTCTGTAAATCGTGAGATTACCAACAAAAAAAAAAATTCAAACAAAACCACGTTGAATCCAATTTGCAGAAGACGGTTTATTCTTGACTAAATCAATGTTCTTGTCTGAGAAAGTAAAGATAGTATAGTTTTCGTAGGTAGTGGGTAGAGAGTATTAAAAGCAGGAGAATGGTGAGGAGTTCAACCAATACTGCAAACGAATCCAGATTTGTTACATTGATGACTACTGAGCAGGTAGGCAATGCAGCTATTATGCTGTACTAAGTTGACCACTTTAAAATTTGGAAGTGTGAGGGTAAATTTTATATCGAGTAAAAATGAAAAAATGAAATATTATACAAGAATAAAATCTATAGATTTATCGTCTTAGAATTTTAGATTAAATGGTGGTGTCAATCTTTTATATATGGATCAGACCCATATTTTATTATTGTATCTTTCTCATGATTTTTTCTCGAAAGACAAGTACTCAACGACAATATCAAAGCTACCAAAAATTAAGCTGAGAGTTTTGGCTACTCAGCTCTAAGGACGAAAACGAAAATGCTCTGGTTTAAGATTACCTAAACTTGGAACCATAACACGTGCCATACTATACTTCAAGAGAGAAAGATAAAGAAGACAGAAAAGTGTAAATATGATATTAATTAGGATTTGATGAGAAAAAAAACAATAACAAAAATTGCTAAAAGAATGAGTTTGGTACCATAAGATGGAAGTAACTCTTCGTATCAGTAAGATATTTAAGTCTAACTCATTTTATCTATTAATAATATTACTACAGTATTTCATAAAGTCATTACTTTAAAATTTTAAGTTGAAAATGATATTGATTCTTGGATTGATTCTATCTTATTGATATGATGATTTTATCCTCGATAGATCCATCATAATTTTGGTGTGATTTTTGTCTGAGATACTCATTCATCACCACCATTGAATAGAGGTCTTCATTTTCATTGCATTGATTTTAGGGTTTTTGAGATTCAATTAATCTAAGGCAAGATGATGTGGCCATTTGTTGGCCAAGTATGTGAAGGACTGAATCTGTGAGTGGTTTTGAGAAGCTGTTACTTATTTTATCAGCCGATTAAGAAATTCATACTTGTCTTCTCTGTGACCCCAACACAAGTTGATTTTCTCAACCACTTCTCCTTCAATACTTCAATATGGGTCTTAAGAATCAGGTTCCTTTCATATTTCATAATAATTTCTCATTGGTAGGTAGCAGAGAAGTTTGAAAAAAAACAGAATCATTTGTTTAAGGCTGTCCCTCACTCACCTCATTCATTGTTTTTGTATGATACACATGACATGTAAGTGCTCTTTCAATTATATCTACCAATCTTTTATGTCTTTCAGATATATATATATATATAATGGTACTTATAAATTATAATATTATAGTATATTCCTTTCCCAAATAGGAAAGATTAAATGTAAAAAACAAAAAAGAAGGATTGTAGTGCATTTTTGGACCAGCAAAAGCTTTATATAAAGTGATAAAAAAGTCAAGACAATTTAGAAATATGACAAGTAGTGACATTTATGTTCGCAGTAAACTCTTGCCATTACTTGCCTTGCACTGCTGCACCAAAAATCTAAATCATATGTCGGTTCATGATAATTAAAATTTACCTTTGGAAAACAAGGTTTTGTTGTTAAAATCGATTTCTATTTGCGTATTAGATGTGTGCATAAATTTTTGAAAATGTGGAAAACTTTCATCGAAAGAATCACATTATCATAATCTACTAAACTAATTATGCATTGATTATGTATTTGGTTTTTGAGTTTATCACGAACACGAGGAGTTAGGTCATTATAAAAGGAGTCCTGATTTTCTATGGATATTTTTGTGCTATTTTCTGTTGAATATTAGAAATACATTGTATTAATATTTTAAATATCTTTTTAATATATTTTAAAACGTTAAAATTAGTGATAATTAATGTTTTATGAAAACAAAATAGAAGAATAAAAAGAAAAAGAAAACTTATCATAGAATTCAAATTCCAAAAAAACAAGTGAAAGAGATAAAAATGAAAATAAGATGATTTCTTTTTATTCATTATCTATGAAATCAAAAATGAAAATCATTTTTAGTTTAGAAATAGAAAACAAAAGTGGAGATAATCGTACCTCCCCCACCCAACCTTATTAAAATAGAATAGTTTAATTAAGAAAGTGATTGACCAAAGTGGTTAGGTCAAGTTGAATTACTTCATCAGATGGTTAAAATAAAAATAAATGAAATGGAAAATTAAAATAGTTAAATATTAAATGTCTTTTATATTTTAATATGGTCAAAATTAGATGGAGTCAGAGTCAAAATCTTCAACCCCTGCAACCCAAACACTGTTTTGGATTGCTTGGCTTTCTAATGGGTTAGACTTATCCATTCAACCCAAACCAATTGTTGTGTGAAGCCAAGTCAACCCCAATCTCCTCTGTTCTTAAATTAAAGATGACTAATTAAGTACGAGGTAGCCAATTAATCTACAATGTAAAAAAAAAAAGAAAAAAAAAAACAGGGGACAACGTTAAAATAAGAAATTGGCAACGTTGACTTTACAATGATTCGCAGGTTTTTTAAATTTTATCAGTAAAAACAGTATAAATGGAGAAGAATACATGCATGGTGCAATTATATCGGAGAGAATGTGTTGCAGTTGTTGTTGAAAGTTGTGATAATTGGCACTCAAAAACTAGATTCTTCAGTCGTAGGTCGCCTCAAGAAATATCTCAAACTATTAACAAGAACCTACAATATACAATATAATTTAATCACGATCCATTCTTGGTTCAGCAAAATTTAAGAAAGTGTTTACCTGCTGAAGAGGCTTGATGAGAGCTTTATCCTTGTAGTTCACATGAAACTTTGCCTTAGCCAACAGCCCCTAAGTTTGGATTAAGGTTGAATGTTTAGGAGTGCAAAGTTAATTAACATATGATTAATTTAATTAATTACATACCTCAGTGTCAAATTCTCCAGATTCAACAGCAATGTTAATGTCAGTAATAATCTTTACAAGATCAACCAGTAATCCAGGTCGATCTGCTGTCTCCACATACAGCAAACTGCAGAAAACAAAGCTCAAATTCATTAACAATTGTGTTATTATTATATTAAGAATCTGAGTTTGAACTAAGCATTACCTTCTGTGTGGGCCATCATCAGATATGGTTATGTGGGTTGCTATCTCTACATCAACCTGAAACATTTTAATAAAATTCAAATAACCAATTTTGATTACAGAGTATTGTTGTATTCATTCAAACTAAGCTTATATGGTATGTGAATTAACATTGTTGAGAACATAAAATTAACACTTTAGAAGTGAAAGTTGGGTATGTAAGTTTTATCATCACCTGCTCCGGTGGAGCCACAAGTCCAAAAGCTGCTCCCAGAGCCAATTGGGCGCTTGATTCCTTCACCACCATTTTCAATCAAATTAACTCTGTTAATTCCAAAACCATGCATGCTTCAAGATAACACAAGAATGAGAGTTTCTGAAGAGACATACCGGGTGATACTGAATCATTTTATTCAAAATTGTCAAACGGATTGCCTCTAATAACTCTGGATCTTCCACTTTTCTACCAGAATCACTGCAAACAAAGCTCCATTAACACAATCATTCAAAGGGTTACACAGACCAATTCTGAAGGCTGTTTCAATGTAAATAGTGGACGTGATTAGAAGTTTTCCCAGTTTAAAGTAGCCATCTAGAACTTCTACTGTGATAATAGTTAAGGGTTAAAATTTTTCAATGATGTGTTTCTGCTAATCTCTTCATCCGTTCTGTGGAACATTATTAAATATATAGTTTTTAATTCTTAAGCTACTATTTTTTTCTTTTCACTTTTAGACAGAAAGATAGATAGATTCGGTCTCCCTCAACAGACAAGAAGATATGGTAGGATAGCATCAAATTTTGGCCATTCTTTAGACATTAGACATTACAGCCAACAGCTTAGTATTTGAAGATGTTATTCCCATTGACAAAAGATGTCCCTTATTACCAATCGCAGCAATAGCAGACTTGAGAAATAAGAATACGCAACATGAGTAATTTGAAGCCTACCCTCTTTTTTTTTTCCTGTTATTCCTTTTAAACAAATAATTGATTCTAGAATACGGTTCTTACGCTTTTGTTATGGAAAACTTGTTGTGCTTGCCAGAAGAATCCAAAAACACATTTGCCTTAACAACATTCAGCCCCAAGTCTTTCAACGCATTCATCTGCAACAGTACTTATAGTCAGTTTTGGTAATACTCATATTATCCAAAAATGGAAGTAAAAAGAGAGTTAGTGGCTTCAATTACAGTGTCAAGAAGAGCACCAAGGCGATCACCAAAGGTTATCTCGACCACCGTTGCATCTGGATCAGAGTCTTGATCGATTATAACTATCGGAGTTGGAATGGTATCAGTCTCTCCTTGATTCCCATCCTGTTCTCCACACAAAAGTTGAACTCAAATGTTTCAGTGATGAGAGTCAGCAACCATCACAAAAATGAAGTAGGTAGTGCCTATATATTCACATGCAATAAATGAATGACAGCAACCATATTCGTTGATTTTGCTAAATATATACCTCCACAGTACCAGTAACTGTTGATGCTCGTGGGATGATTGTTATTCCTGAAGATGATAATCTGACAAAATGATACATACAATTAACACAAATAATTGGGGTGCACTCCTACCAACTTTACTCTCACTTCACTTTTATAATTCCTCCACAAATTGAACATATTAATCAACTAATATCTTTCACTACTCATACTATTACGTGAAGTGAAGCATTACAGCAGAAACTGTGAACCCAATAGAAGCTAGATGGAATTTCGTCATACACAAGACAGGCAACAGAAGATTAGAGTTAGCATATATATATATATATACCTTGTTTTGTGAGTAATGTAACAGAGTTTGGTAGCATCAGCAATAGAAGAAGGCTTGAAGAGAGTGGTTTTTTCAAAAGCTTTGAAGGTGTTATCAGCAGCCAAGTGAAGTCCAAGACTGCAAGCAGCCATGGCTACAGCCATTTTGAGGAAGAGAGAGAGGAAATGAAATGGGAGATCAGAAAGAGCATAAAAATGGTTTCTTTTTATGTGTCTGAAATCAACTGATAATGTTGTTGGTTGGGCCTTTATAGATTTGGACAAGAACAGAAACAGCGACGCGTTTGGTGGAGAATTAAGATGTGTGTGAAGCAGAGTAGCATGATGTGCAGGAACAGATAAAATCGGTCCCTCCTCACTTTAATTTTAATGTTGTATATCCACAAATATCACCTAAAAACTTATCCAATCTCATAACATTATCACACTTAAATTATTCTTTCACCTTTCTTTACACCAGAAAAGAGTGAAATGCCAGAAAAAAATGTTAAAAATTTTAGATAAATTAAAACTATATAAATACAATTGCAAATTCTGCGAGTCACAGAATATGAATAAATAAATTCAAATTATTTCAAGCAACAAAATTTATAATTTATATTTCAATAAATGTATACAAATAGAAGTAACAAAAAAATGACAAGTTTTTACAATTGATAATATCACAACAAATCTTGCAAATGGTGGTGGCAAACTAAAGTATCTAACAGTTAAAGAGAAAAGAGAAAGTTAAAAGAATATATGAAGAAGACAAGTAACAAAAACTGCTACTGCAACTATTCCAGTGCGAGATCTTCAGTACCAAATGTTCCATCACGAGTCTTAAGATCCAGTGTCAGATGAATTCACGAAAGATTTAAAAATTTAAAATTTTTAATTTCATTTCTTGTCTTTTTTTCTATTTTAATTTTCATATTAAATTTTATTTACTTTAATTTAATTGTTCTTTATCATTCGTTTTGATGTTTACATATATATATATATATATATATATATATATATATATATATACTCAATTTAGTTTTAATTTCATTAAATAAAGTTAATTTGACTTTTTCATTGACGTCAACAGAAGTGTTACGCAAAATATGATAACTAATTTAATAACATTATTTTCGTAGAGTTGAAATTAAAATAAAAATTATACAAATTTTAATATTTTGTATGAATTTTTTATTTATTTTATTTTTATGGCAAAACCTAAAGAAGATGTGTGATACTTTTAAAAATTTTTTCGTGTCAAAGTAAATTTCTATAATGAATTATAGATTAAGTTAATAGTTATGTCTCTCTTATTGTACCCAAAGTTTGAAATCAAACTACATGGAATTTCTTTCTTGACTTGGATCAAATATTATAAGTCCTGAATCTTTCTCTCCTACTAAAATTTTTATATCATAGTTTATTAATTTTATTATAATGTATATTGGTTCTACTTTTTTAAATACAATTTTTGTTTATTTGTTTATTATTTTTTATTAAAATATGATAGATGTTTTTAAACAATTTGTTGACAACTTTTATGGGAGATAGTGTATTATTTGAAAATGGTATGCTTTGGCCAAACTCCAAAAAATCTTGACATACCTATTTATGTTGGGTTATTTTGTCAATGTTTTCTTTAACTTTTCTAAGTTTAAAAATTTAATATATATATATATATATATATATATTAAAAACATATTGAATTATGTAAATTTTTCTTATATTTTTAATTAATTAATTAATATATCCGATCAATTAGATCGAAATAACTATAAACGTTTACGTGCTCTATTATAATTAATAATCGATACTTAATTTATAAATATTATTAACTTAAATTATAATATTATTATATATTTACATATTTAAAGGAGCATAATATTAAAAAAAAATTATTTAGATTCTAATTTTAGAATAAGAACTTACAAGTCAATACGTTCTAATCTACGAAATTGATGGATTAAGTAAGAGAAGTTAAACAAGGGGTTGCTGAATTTAAACTTTCAACCCAGCCCATTAAATTTGGACCAGCCAAATGATCCACTAACTTTCTAAAAACTCATAGGTTCTTTTCAGTGGCGTTTCTCTTTTAGTAAATGATAAATTTAAATATTTTAATTAAAGTTTTTTATTACAATTTTAATTCTTTCAAATATTTTTTTAAAGAACAAAATAAGTGAACGTATAGACAAATTAGAAATTGAAAAGTGAAAATAATATTCACACCATTTCATTAAGATCAATGTAACTAAATAAAAATAAAAAACCTTTTTAAATTTTCCATAAAATTAATTTTTTTAAAGTGACTAAAAAAAAAAGCCAAACTCCTTTTTCCTTTTTCATTCCAAAATTCACTCATAAGAACAGAAGAAAGGGGAAGAAAAAAAGAGTCCCAAAGGTTCAGTTGAGTGAGGCAAGCTTGTTGAACATCGAGAAGAAAACGAAGATGGCGGCTTCTCTGCAACTCCTCCAATTCAAACCAGTGAAACCCTCTTTCTCATTCTTCTCACGAAGGTCAGCGCCTATTATTTGTTCTGCCGCGCCCACTCCTTCCAAATCGCAGCGTTCCTACACTATCACTCTCCTTCCCGGCGACGGTATCGGCCCCGAAGTCATCTCCGTCGCCAAAGACGTTCTTATTCTCGCCGGTTCTCTCGAAGGTACGGCGCCATCTCTCTTCGGAATCGCAGCATTTTCAATTTGGATTGGGTAACTAATTGGTGTGTTGTGAAAGCAGGGATCAAATACGAGTTCCGAGAGAGGCTTATAGGTGGAGCTGCGTTGGATGCCACAGGAGTCCCATTACCCGATGAAACACTTTCTTCGGCCAAGCAATCTGATGCTGTTCTGCTTGGTGCTGTTGGAGGGTACTTCACTTTTTTCTTTAGCTTTTTTTTTTTTTTTAATTTTTTTTTTTTTTTTT
>Ga0209589_1001774_pt1 | contig 36245 bp, 22 predicted proteins | sample CowpeawhiteBW_FD_187525 | JGI IMG/M metagenome (GOLD analysis project Ga0209589, IMG submission 187525) | Root nodule microbial communities of legume samples collected from California USA - Cow pea white BW (SPAdes) (version 2) | ecosystem: Host-associated > Plants > Roots > Nodule | place: USA...
AAATAAGTATAAGAAATTTAATTATATAGATAATACATTTTATAATCAAGAATAATGATAATTTATAAAACTATTTTCCTCTACTCTTCGAGAAGCTCACTATCCTTCTACTCTATATTTTTCTTTTGCCTACGAAAGCAACTTCCCTTATTCTCTTAGATCCATCATCTCTTTCTCCATGCACCTTTACCACAATACCTTCTCCATACATCTTAATTATTGTCGTTTACTCTTTGTTGGTCTTTTCTGTCTCTAGCACATCAATGACCAAGGTTTCCACGAGTGACCCAATTCGTATTTTTGGTTTCTTGTTTTCTTTCTGGTCTTTCGGGTTTTTTTTATCTTATTTCTTAGTTTGAACCCTTTTTTTGTCAAATCTATATCAGGTAAAGCTTCATAACAATGAAGAAGGCACGAAAAGGAAGAATTTAGTTCCAAAAAATGACAAGTTTAAATAAGGTTAATAAAAATATTTTAAGAAAAACTTTTCAAAAAAATTAATCGGAAGGGGAATAAATACTTCCATACCAATGACAACACGGGTTTCGGAAACCAAAGTACTAATGGTTATAGATACCGTTAGGTACGCATCGATCAACCTTGGCCCAACCACTCCATGAGTCGATCACTCTTGGCCGATTATCTAGAGTCACCTTTTAGCCAATCATATTAACCACGGATCAAGCAATAAATGTTGATTAAGATATGATTAGGTTGTGATTAGACAAGTAGAAAGGTAAAAGTCGGCTTGTTCAAACTATTGGCCTCAAATTCTTTTGACCATTCAATCTTGACCTCGTTTGGCCTTGATCTTTGACCTCAAATCGACCTCTTGCCTTGGAATTCTGTCAACTTTTCAGTCTTGACATCTCAACCTCGTTCGGCCTCGGTCTGTTAGCCTCAAACTCTTGGCCTCAATTAATCGGTCGTGTTCGGCCTTAACATGTCGACCTAATTCAATCTCAACCTCTGCGCCTAGTTCGACCTCTACCTTTTTGTCTCGTTTGACATGTCAGCCTCAAATTTGGTCAACTATTTAGTTTTGACAGCTCGACCTCATTCGACCTTGTTCAGCCTCAACCTCTCAGCCTCAAATTCTGTCAACTTTCAATCTTGATAGCTCGGCCTCGTTCTGCCTTGACCTCTCGGCCTCAATTTGTTTGTCTCGTTCGGCCTGTCCGGCTCAATCTCTCGACCTTAACCTGTCCGCTGCGTTCAACCTGACCTAGTCAACCTCAAACTCTCGACCTCAATTTGTCGGCCTTGTTTGGGCTCAACATGTCAACTTTATTCAATCTCAACCTCTTACTATGGTTTCCTCTCAACCTGTTGGCCTTGTTTGGCTTGTCGACCCCAACCTACAAGCCTTAAATTTTGTAAAGTATTTTGTCTTGACAGCTCGAACTCGTTCGGCCTCAACCTCTCAGCCTTGAATTATGTTGACTTTATAGTCTTAATAGCTCTGCCTCATTCAGCCTTAAACTCTCAACTTCGTTCAGCCTCAACTTGTTGATCGCATTGGCATCAACATGTCAGCCTCTCAACCTCTCAGCCTTGTTCACCCTCGACCTTTGGGCCTCTCTTGGCCTCAGCCTATCAGCCTCATTCTCCTTGTCGACCTTAACATGTCAGCCTCAAATTATGTCGACTTTTCAGTCTTGACAGCTTGGCTTCATCCGACCTCGATCTCTCAACCTTTGATCGAGTTCTCACCATAGAATTTTGTCGACCTTTCAATCTTGACATCTCTACCTCGTTCAGCCACGTTTGGCCACAACCTGTTGGCCTCGTTCTGCCTTGGTCTCTAAACCTCGTTCGGTGTTAACTTGTTGACCACATGCAAACTTAACTTCTCATCCTCAATTTTTCGACCGTGTTCGGCCTCAACATATCAACCTTATTTAGCCTCAACCTTTGGGCCTTGTTCAGCCTCAACCTATTGGCACCGATCGACCTATCGACCTCAACCTATCGGCCTCAAATTTTGTCAACGTTTTCGTCTTGACAGCTCGACCTCGTCCAGCCTCAACCTATCGGTCTTAAATTTTGTCGACTTTTCAATCTTGACAGCTTGACTTCGTTCAGCTTTGACCTCTCGCCCTCAACATATCAGCCTTGTGTGCCCTGTCGGCCTCAATCTCTCAGCCTCGTTTTGTTGACATGAGAAGCCAAGGTGGTTTGCTTCTTGAAGATTTAATGAAGATTGAATGAAGCTCTTTTGAACTATCTTGAAGCCATTACCATTGGAATGAAGCCTACATTGATGAAGGAAATGAGATTTGATGATAACCATGTTGATCAACGCTGGAACGTGTGGTCTCCATGTAGTTACATCATTGAGAAAGTGTATTTTAAGTTTGTAATTCATGGTATAGACCTTATAGCATTAATTAGATGTTTTTGGTCTTAGGTGTATATTTTAATTTGTTGAATGGTTTTTCAATAGGTTAAAATGTCTCTTTTAATCTGTTGAATGGTTTTTTAACAGGTTAAAAGGTTGGCTGTAGTAGTCTTAAATTGCAACAAATTCAATCAGTCTATTTAGTTTTTAATCGACTGATTTCACTTAAGTCATGTGAAATCAATCGATTGATTTGAAAATCAACCAGTTGAATTTCGTATCAGTTTGACTATAAAAGCTATGATTTTCGAAAGAGAGGTTTGTTGATCATTTTAGAGCATGATTTTGTTTTGGAAACTTGTGGAAACTCTCTCCTTCGTGATCACACAGTTTGCAGCAGTGGAATATTGATCTTTGATCAATTCTTGGAACTTTTGGCTTGGTTTGAAGCTTGGAGAAAGTGGTTTGTGGTAGGTTAGGTTGTGCTACCACTAAGGTTTTATCTTTCTCAAGCTTTGTGTGTGTGCGTAGTGGTTTTCCAGGTATGCAAGAGGGTTCTTGCTGTGCTGGTGTGATTCTTGTGTGATTCAAGAGTCTTTTGTGGTGTTTTTGCATATTTTGGAAGTGTAAGGGTGGATACTTTGTAAAACTTTTGATATAGTGCAAAGTCAAGCTAATGTTGCTTTGACAAACTGAATATAGCTCAGGTTTGAGTGAACGAGTATAAAAAATCTCATGGTGTCCTCTCTTCTCAAACCTTTCTCTCTTGCATTTTTATTTTAAAGTTTAAAGAACTTGTGCTTTAATAATCTTTTTCATGTTCTTGCACGTTTTCATAGCATTTGCAGCATTGAGCATGTTTACATAATCATTTGGAACCTATCTTGATCATTCTTGTGCATTGTTCCTGGTTGAAAATTCAAATTCGCATTTCTACATTTTTCCCAGTATTTGAGTCGACTGTTTTCCTATTTCAATCGGTTGATTATACCAGAATAGAAATTTGTTTAGTAAAATCAATCGATTAACTCTGTTTTTGATCGATTGAAAGTGTACAATTCAGTACTGTTTGCATCCTAACTTGGTGATCTATTTGATTCAATTAAAGGTGGTTTTTTGCATGCAAAGATAGCCTAAATTTTTAACTAGCCAATTCAACCCCCCCTCCACCTTCTTGGCTTTTCAACCATTTCAAAACTAACACGTTTAGCCTTAATCGGTCGACCGCGTTCGGGCTCAACATATCGACCTTATTTAGCCTCAACCTCTAGGCCTCGTTTGGCCTCAACCTGTTGGCCTCAACCTCTCTGCCTCAAATTCTCTCAACTTTTCAATCTTGATAGCTCGGGCTTGTTCAGCCTCGACCTTTTGACCTCGTTCAGCCTCAACTAGTCAGTCGTGTTCGGCATCAACATGTTGGTCTCGTTCCGCCTCAACTTCTTAGTCGCATTCGACCTCAACCTGTCAACCTTGTTCAACCTTGACCTTTGGGCCTTGTTCAACCTCAACCTGTCAACCTCGTTTGGCTTGTTGGCTTTAACTTGCCAACCTCAAATTATGTCGAATTTTAACTCTTGACAGCTTATCCTTTTTGGCTTCGATCTCCTAGGCTTTGATCATCCTCTACCCTTGAATTCTGTCGACCTTTAAATCTTGACATCTCGACCTCATTTGGCCTTCTTCAGTCTCAACATGTTAGCTTTATTCAGCCTCGGTGTGTCAACCTCATTCAGCCTCATTCAGCCTCGACCTCAAAATGACTAAGAGTGTAATTTATTGTAAATCCTTCACATATATGAACTTAACCTCTACAATAAGGAGTGGTCACTTTTATATCCTCTTATTAGGAGTTTTTATTATATTTCATACAAACAAAATTGGTTGTACAACAAGAGTGAAAAGTGACTTTGTGCTCTTAGCAAAGAGTGTCACAATGCACTCATGCTTAATCTCAAGGGGAAATTAGTAAATTGTCATAAGTTACTTTTTGAACTCATTATGAACTAAAAGAAGTAGTATTAATACTTGTAATCAAGTTTAACTATAGTGGAACCCTTTTGATTTGGCAAAGGAGAACTCGACATAGCTTTGATTAGGTTGAACTAGTTTAAACAACATATACATTGTCAAACCACACTTTTCAAATATAAAATTTTATTTCAAACTTTTTAAATAATAGGTTCATGTATTTGATACCACATACCCATTACTAACACAACATGCTCAACTCAATACTGTTTCATTTAATTACACACATATACATTGGTTAATTGAATATAAACATGCATTAGATTCACTTTTAGGTCACTTAACGGAGTAACTATTGTTTTAGCAACTTGAACCAATTAAAATAGAGGAGATTTTCCTACACCTCCCTTGCTCAAGCAACACCATTGTCACTTGAGCAATATTATGTATCACTTAATTACCATATTAATAGTTGAGTAATATAGTTCTAGGGAAGAGAAAATTGTTTCACATATTCCTACATGATTTACAAGCAAGATGTTTGAGCACAACACATATTACTTAAGTGACAAGGATAATGGTTTAGCAATATGCTACTTTATTTGCATCAAAACATTTTCAGAACCTCACTCGTCTCACAAATGCTCCACCGGTCAAACAATTTATCCATTATGTGCAATAAGAGTTACGAAGGAGAGGGATTGATGTTGACCTTCTGTTGTTTAAACCCAAACTAAGCTTAAACAAGGAGTGGTATTGTTTGAATTTTCACTTGAACATTACTTCACACCTAAGTTGATTGTCTTCACTTGAGCATCTATTGAAGGATAATTCGATGTTCAAGCGAAATTTTAAGAATCATCAAATTCTAAATAATATAATCTTTTTGAGCCAAAATTTGTTGTCTTCTATATTGAAACGATTTTACAATAATTGTCTTACCAATTTACTCTTTTAAGGACTTGTTTTTTCAAATTTAAATTTTTCTTAAACTAAATTAATTACTTACAATAAGAAAAAAGAAAGATACACATACATGTAATATATATGTTTTCAATAATAATAATAATAATAATAATAATAATAATAAGGTTTAATTACTCGGATCATACCCATTTTGCTTCAAAAATTTCAAAATGGTACCCACTTTGAATTTTGTCTCAATTTAGTACCCAATTTTGATTATTGCATCAATGTAGTACCCTCCGTTAAGTCTTCACAAACGCCGTTAACTACCTTGCCACGTGTCAGTCTCTGGATTTTTTAACTTTTTTAATTTTTTTTAATTTTTTTAATTTTTTTTTTAATTTTTAATTTTTTTAAAAAAAAATTTTTTGCCACGTGTCAAATCCTTGATGTGACACGTGGCAAGGTATCGCCACGTATCAAGGTACCTCGTAAGTGTCATTGTCTTCATTTCAACTTAGTCCCACATATCTCTATTTGTTTCAATTTAGTACCCATATATGTTTATTTGTTTCAATTTAGTACCCAATTTATTTGTTTGAATTTTATTCAAATATTTGTTTTTTAAATGGAGAAATATTGCATCTCTTTTAAGACAAAATTTATTATTTATATAAATGTTATATTGATATTTGTTACTAAAAATGAGTTATAAAATTAAGTATTTAAATTTATATTAAAGTTAATGGTAAAAGTCATGAATAACATATTTGTAAGTCATTTTTAATAACAAATATAAATATAACATTTATATAAATAATAAATTTGGTCTTAAGGGAGACACAATTAAAACAAATAAATTGGGTACTAAATTGAAACCAATAAACATATATGGGTACTAAATTGAAACAAATAGACACATGTGGGGACTAAGTTGAAACAAAGACAATGACACTTGTCAGGTACCTTGACACGTGGCGATACCTTGCCACGTGTCACATCAAGAATTTGACACGCGGCAAAAAAAATTTAAAAAAAAATTAAAAAAAAAATTAAAAAAAATTAAAAAAAATTAAAAAAATAAAAAAAATAAAAAAAATCCAGAGGCTGACACGTGGCAAGGTAGTTAACGGCGTTTGTGAAGACTTAACGGAGGGTACTACATTGATGCAATAATCAAAATTGGGTATTAAATTGAGACAAAGTTCAAAGTGGGTACCATTTTGAAATTTTCAAACCAAAATAGGTATGATCCGAGTAATTAAGCCTAATAATAATAATAATAATTATTATTATTATTATATATGTGTTCAATAATAATAATAATAATAGGAGATAACTGAATTTTTGGATTGAGTTTTACTATAAATAAATAAGTACAGATAGTGATAAGACATTCAAATTTATAGTTTTTCAATGATTTATAAAGTGAAACGTGAGGAGTTTTCTTAAGATGAATTAGGAGTATATATTTTAAGCCTTTTTTTATATTTTTTAAGAGGAACGTGTATGAAGAGGCATAAAGTTTAAAGTGACGGATAAAGTTAGCTTAAAAGTTTGAATATTCAAGTGAGGGTCTTGCTTGTTGACTTTGTCTGTAACTTTCTTACTTGTATATGTGTTGTATTAAACTATTATTGTAAACAAAGCTAGATCTTTTCTTTTAAGTTTTGTTTACAAGTATTATTTCATTATCAAAATGTGCTTTTGGTGGTGAAGGTGTTAAAAGTTTTTATGTTTACATAATTCGTCTATAATTGAAAATTTTCTTATTAAATGGTAGTTGTAAGGTGATGTGATCCCAACAAGACTTATAGCTTGGGCCAACGCTTAGGCCCAGATCATGCTCAAGGCCCAATCCATGGCCCACATGCACCTTCAAGCCCAAGCCCATCATGAGGCCCAATAACAAGGGGCATGCTCAAAAAGATCCAATTGGGCTTCATTCAAGATGGCCCAAACCCACATGAGCTTCTCACACTCTTCACATGGGCCAAAGAAGATGTGAAGATTTGAAGAGGTGTATCAAAGAGCAATAGAATAGCAATAGGATTGGCCCATTGTTTAGGTCCTGTTTTCTAGAATAATAAGCCAAACAATGTGTAGTTGAATTGATAAAATTGGGCTTGAATAAACCCAATAGGAGGTTTGACCGTGAGCTACCAAAGGTCCAAAGTGGACTAAGTGGAAGTCAACATTCCTTCCTACACCTCATGGATCCAATGCATCCAAGGCTGGGAATGCTTCCTCCTTTTCCAAGTCATTTTCCAATGGCCATGATCCTTGCTCCTTCTCCAAGCCATCTTCCACGACCAAGATTGAATGCCTTTCTCATCCAAGGGCTAAGAGTGCTAATGTGTATTTTCTTTCATATAAAACCTTACTCACATTGCAACATCACACAATAAGAAATTATCATCTTAATGAAGCTTGTGGATGTTCATGCACGGATTTAGTCCATTTGTTTTCATTTTCACCGATTGATTTGTTTTTTCTAGAGTCTTAGATGTTCTTATATGGTTCATACTTGAAGTTAGATCACTTTCAAGTTCATACCAATTGATTTCTCTCAAGAACATCTATGATTCCCGAAGCTAGTTCATTGCACCAGTTTTTTACTAATTTCACTGCATGCACACCTACTGTTTGTGATTTATTCTGAACAAATGGTTGGACAAATGTTTAATATGATTTTTGCCTCTTTTAGCCAAGAGATAGATGAAACATATAAAAAAAGAATTACTCAAAAATATTGAGCACAAAAAATATGAAAACATTCTTGTTAAATGGTAGTTGTAAGGGGTGCAAACATTCTTGTTCATTTGTTTGATTGTTTTCTTATTTTTATGCTTTGTTAATGTGTTTTTAAATCGAATATGTTGAAAAGTTGTGGAAATTAACATGCCTTTTGTTTTGGTGTTCATATGATGTTAATAACGTGATTTTGAAAAAGTTGTAGTACATGATAGGGAACTATGTTGTGTTTTGTTAGGTATTCTTATGAGTTATGTTAGGTTATAGTTTTGATTGAATTCATGTGATTAGCTCCATGTGAGCATTGTGTGAGCTCTAGTTAAGTTTGAGTTGTTTGTTGAGGCTAGACTCTTTTGAGCATTGTTTGTTGCTCTGTTCAGAGCATGCTCCTCGAATGAGTGCCTTGAAAGGATCCCTCTTAGTTGGTAGCTTAATGAAGTGGAGGGTTCTCAGAGTGTCGAAGCTAGAGGGTTGATGTCTTTAAGAAAAAACTTTATGAATTATGTTTGAGTGTGCTTGGTTGTGAAGGGTCTAGAGAGTGACGAAGCTAAAAACATCTATAGGCAAAGAACTCTATTGACTAATGTTTGATACTTGGTCCTTGAGTGTCAAGGTCAAAGGGTTGATGTCTCTAGATTGAGAACTCTATGAATTACGGCTTTGTTGCATTTTAAAAATTATTGGTTGGGTGTTTTCAATTGTCTAAATTTTCTAATGATTATTGAGACGTATTAAAGTGATATTGGAAAGACTGACTAAGAACGACAAGGTTTTTAAGTTTGTTCACTTGTGACTCACCTCTCTTCTTGGGAGTCTAACTTGGTGAACACTCATATGTTTTATTTTTAATGAAATAAAGGATTTTTTGAAAGAATTATTATTTTTCAGACATTTTTGGATTTTAAGTACTTTGTGACGCTATTTTCAAACTTAAGGCTTTACGTTGTTTTGTTAGCATACCCTTGCAATTATGGTTTTCACCTACGATGATCATATTTTATATGATAGCAAATTATCGTATAGGTGTTGAGGAAAATCCACAACAGTAAAGAACGAGAGTTGGCAAGACCATTTGATGTTTGAGGCCGACTTGGAGTTTTATTCCATTGTTACTTTTTTTTTCAATTTTGTCAAGTGAATAAAAGTACCATAATATTTGTAACATCCCGTAAGGATATTACGGGTTTAAATAATAAAATAAAATAAGAAAATAAAAACTCATTAATTATAAATCCATTTTCCAAAAACGCGAGAAATTTCAAAACTTTATTTACTTCAATAATAATTCCAAAATCCTTGAATATAATTACTATTACCATTAACAAATAGTCCAGTAATATTAATAATTACAACTGATTTGAAATCATAAAGACAATGTAAAAACTCTGAGAAAATTGCCCCGAGACTAGCCCTGCTCTGACTCTATGCCTCACCAGATCCACCTGCAACACCATCTACTCACGTATACGATCATCGCCAAACACAAGCAGATAGGGTGAGCTAACAGAATAAACATATAAATATAAACACATTTATATATATCACACAAACACACCAAAGGAATCTCTTCCCTTGATTCCACACCACATGGCCACAACCATGTCAATCATGTTCTACATCTTCTAGTGAGTACCCCAAGGTGTCTTGCTGCCATACCTATCGGCCACAACCGATAGAACACGTGCGGGAAACCATTGTTATGGATCATACACCGCCAGGTGGAGTTCCCAAATACGAACATAGTTTGTAACGTCTCAAGACTACCAAACTCGTCAGCTAACTATTAAGGAGGGCAATCTATTTGGACCCATTCGTATTGGCCACAACTAGCACACTCACATCGGCAACACTCGCCAACCCGAGCTCAACTCAAGGATTCCTTGTGTTCATCCGCCATCTCGAGCTCAACTCGAGGGATGTATATCAAGAGCTTATTCATGTATTTTACAGACTCCAAAATCAGTAATATTAAGTAATGTATATCTCTAGCTACTGACCTCCAAATCCAATCCCCCACCGTTCAAAATGAAGAACCACATGTTATGGACCACCTCTCAAAAGTTCACCTAAATCGGACGGTTAACGAACTGGGAAATGCAGTTTTACAAAAATTGCGCAAAGTAGAAAAAGTGGTGGCGCCTAGCGCCCAGAAGTGAGGATGTGGTGCCTGGCGAGACTAAAATACCACTCGGCAGTTCCTGTGCGCGAAAAGTACGAAAAATAGCGTTTTTCGTGAATAGAACACCACGTGCACCGCCTAGCAGCAGCTCTTCATCGCCAGGTGATTCTTAACAAAAAACCCAAAAACTGGGTTGCTTCAACATGAGTCGCTTGACGATAGTTCATGAGCTGCCAGGCGGTGCATACAATTCTGGAAAAATCCCAGATTGTTCTGCACTTGCGTAAACCCTAAAACCTCAAATCAACCCTTCCCACATTCATCTTGACATAATTATATGGTGCACACATCATATTTATTCAATTCAGATTATTTTTATGCATCATATCATCTTTTAATTTAAAAGCCCCGATTTTCCAAATGGTTCAAAGATAATAGTCATATAATGAATATCTCACCCAATTACTTCGAGTTACCTTACGATTTGCCACTTATGAAATATTTACATAATAAACAATTCCTAAGACCAATTTTTTCCTTAGCAGAACAACCCTGAATCACAAAAGAAACACTATTATCGTGCCAAACTGACACGCATCGCCTAGCGACAGTTCATCGTCCTCTAGGCGGTTCATAGCAGATGCACAAAAACTGGAAAAATGTATGAGTCGCCTGGCGGCAGTTCATCGCCCACCAGGCGATTTCTGAAAAAATTCCAGAAACACGAAATTTAAGCAAAGATAGAGGATAATCTTATATAATCATGTTATACAACATGCATTTAATCTTAAACACAAAATTAACGAGACTCAGCTCCCCTAACCTGGATTCCTCGCTTTAAAAAGGATGATTCTAGAGTTCTTCCTTGATCACCAATTTCCTCCCTTGGCTCCAACCCAATTCAGCTCCTTTGCTTACTCTCTAATCACTTTGTTTCCTCTAAATTCATGTTCCTTACAACACTATAATTTTTCAGTCTCAAAAACCCTTCCAATTGTCCTAGTTTGCCTTTTTATTATGGTCTTTAATTGTGGTTAATGACCAAAAATGAAAATGGCATTAAAATGAATGTAATTGCCATTCAAATTCCATTATGACCTATTTTCAGCCACTCTTGGCTTCCTATGCCCCTTCACCTTAATGCCACAAGGAATTTTGGCAAAAAAAGAAGCTTAATATGGTTCTACCAAGGTTTAAACCCATGACCATGCCAATGCCAACTCAATACACAACCATTTAACCAAATTCATGTTTTGTGATGAATAAGATAATTCTATGATTATATTATCACTCAACATGATCAAGCATATTATTAAAAATAATAATAAATCAAATAACACACAATTGGCATACACAGGACTCGAACTGAAGTCCTCTCACACAATCAAGTACTCTCACCCATTTAAGCTAGCACTCTTCCACGTCATAAGATTTATTTTTAAGTGTTACCGATGTTATTTTTAAGTAATCATTCGAAATAAGATTTATTAATGTAGTTATGTACCCTAGGAAACAAAAAAAAATGGTGTTACAACATGTGTTGAGTTGGATGCTCATGAAGCCCTGCATCTATCATGTAACCTTACTTGTTACGTGATTGACAAGTGTACCAAATCATACAAGTAATAAAGTGGACAAGTCTAGATATCTTATCTTATAGGGACTAATGTGGTTTAAATTAATTAGTTAGTTACTGATAAAGGGAGATAATAACAAAACATTTTAGGTTGAGATAAAATAAAATAAATTCATAATTAAATTGTAAGGACTAAAAGGAATTGGCATAATGGAAACAAAGAACTTGATTGAGAAAAATATCAAACAAAAGCTTCACTAGGAATGGGTGTCGTGATCCAATTCAAAGAAAAAAAAATAACAATATTTTTCTAATTCCTACTCTCGCATTCACACCTTATGTAACACGCCCTTATATCTTAGCGGTAAGTCCAAACTTTTATAAGAACCCTAATGTCTTAAACATTTCCTTAAAAGTTTGCATCAATGATCAAAATTTTGATGTTATGAATGACCAATGATATACTATATGTCTAGATGCACAATCAATTAGTTGTCTATTCTAGTCTAGGTTCTATATTTTGTCTAATGATTAGATACCCGTAAATATGTAATCAATAATTATCATGCAATTAAAGCAAGAATAGAACACAATAGTGATGGAAAATAATTATATTAATTAATGAAATTCATAGAGAATTAAGAATACATTACACCCAACCCCCGTGAATGAGGGAGTTAGCTACTCCTAAGCGTACTGAATACTAGACTGATGTTAAAATTGAATGCATCCATCCTTTAGAATACCTTTCTACCTTCAAATGTAGAGATATCAAGTTTCTTTCTCTCCTAGTGTGTGTTTAACCTGTGCCAGGCCCTCTATTTATAGACTTTCATAATTTGACTAACCCTAAAATTTGGGCTTGATTTGGAACGTGAATAGATTGTAAGAGATAATTCTTGGTATATATCTTTTAATCTTTGGAGATTTCATATCTTTGAATTATTCCGACTTGTAATTCGAGTAACCAACTGTGTGGATATCTGATATTGTTGATAATCTTTGACTATTCAAAATTCCACTCATTTTGTGGATAATCTTCCCAAATCTTTGAGATTTTCACTTATTTGCCAAATATAGTCCACACATTTATCTTTTCCACTTTTATTAAATAAAACCTAAAATATCAAATAAAATCCAAAATCAAAATCACAATAAGATATAAAAATATATAAAATAACAGGATAATGTCAATTATCAATGTTACAACATTCGTTGAGTTCGATGCTCATGAAGTCCTACATCTATCATGTAACCTTACATTGTAATGTAACGACCACCCTGGTTCCACTCGATCTAAATTTCTCACGATTGAGTTAATTCCTTTTATCCTTTAAGTCGCGTCAATTTTTCATAGCGATCTAGTAAACCAAGAACCTCCTCTCACTACCTAAACTTCGTTCTATATATGAATTTGTTAGTTTAGTGGGTTAGTATGACTTCACTCTCTGGATCCCTATTCAAGGAAGACCCTACATACCATATGACACTTCTCCTTAGAAATAACCATATTCATACAACTCATACAACAACAATATTGTTCCATTATAATCTCAACAAATTTTTAACACTAAATCTCAAACAACATTCAAGAAATCATCACCATCACCATTCGAACGTCATTCCTCCCTTATCCTTAATACAACATATCCACACATAATCTAAAATAGTCCTAGTCTAGTAGATTCACAACATAAAAGACCTAGTTCTATTCACCCTTACCCTTAATCCATGTTACATAATCAACCATTAATAGTGTGAATTCTCGTTGAGCCATCACACAATTCATCCACGGACTCTGAAATAAGTTACTCCTTCATCTCATAATCGTTCAGCGAATTGTGTTCTCGCTAAATGAGACACCCCTGGAGATATACTCGCCTAACGAAATCTAAGACTACTTAACAACTTAAGCCTTGGAAATAAAACTCACATTTTCACTCAGCAAACCTTGTCCTTTCCCAATGACAACAAACAACTATGAGCTACTAGATTCCTCAAATAAATTTGCCCAGTAGCCATTTTTCTTACCAAATGACTAGGCCCTTGGGAGCTGGTTTTATCAAGTTTGCCAATAAATGAGACAAGTATATCAATTTGCTCAAGTGGCTCTAATTGGTACTTTTATCCCTTTTACATATTTTACATAATTATTTCACAATTTCTAATTTACTCAATAAAGTTCATAAAAAAATTAAACTAAGTCAACCAAAATCACAATAAACCACCATGCAATTTCATCAAAGATCAACATACATACTAAAACAAGCATAGAATAAGCATGTAGAAAAACATTACTAGCTTCCCTTTCCTAGAGTAGAAACTCCATGATTCAAAAGGTGTTACTAAAGTAATGAGTCTCATAGGATGCTCTAACTACCTACACAAACATCAGATCACAAAACTTAGCATATCACCACAATCAAATTAAACAAATATTCACTTTGAACTATTTTGAGGTTCATGCATGGATCTTAGAGCCACATGCACCTCAAAACACTAAAATGACTCTAAATAAAGAGAAAAAATGAACGTACTCTATTTTTAATTAGGGTTAACAACGTTTTTGGTCCTTAAACTATTAAACGATTTTGGTTTTAGTCCATGTTTAAAAGTTTGCTCTAGTTAGGCCCCTATCCTTTTGAAATTCATGGAATCAGTCCTCAATGACTAACGATCTTAGTATTTCTGTTGACATGGCAATTGATGTTCCATGTCAGCATTTTGGTTGGGACAAGTGGCAACTTTGCACTTCAAGTGATAGGCAACTTCACCTAGATCTCCAAAGTTACTTCGCATTCTAATTATAAGTCTAGAGCATCTTCTCCATCTCCATCTCCATCGAGCTTCATCCACCATCGTTGTGCCACAATAACCGAAGCATTGTTGTAATCATCGCGTAGTGCAATACCCAGTTTGGAGACAGTAGAAATCACCACCAATCCTCACATCCACTCTCCAACCTCAGAACCCATTACACATCCCCATCATATAAGACCCATAAACTCTGTCTATACATTATTGAGACCCATTATTCTTTCGTTACCATTATTCATCTCCATTACCCAACTCAACCACAAATTCTTCCATCAACGCTAATCACTACAAAAACACACTACATTGTTTTCCTTTTCATAAAACCAACACGCGTCAACACCCAACACCACCCACCATCTTCATCCTCACGTAACATTAATCCTTTTTTCCAACACCTTCATCTTCCCTTTACTTCTCTTCACCCACAAAACTCAATAGTTCATCTTCAACCTTCATCCTCTTTTTCCCTCTCACGCACCCGTCCATCAATCAACACTATACAAAACCAAAAACCAAAAACAAAGATCCATTTCCCTTTCACCTTTCAAGTCACAACAACACTCACGAGTCAGCATAAACTACACATTCTTCATAATCAATAGAAACAACCCAAAACAGGGAAGAACAACCAATCAGAAAAAAAATGAAAAGGGGAAATGGAGCAACAGCTCCACGCAGCTCTCACATGAATGTCACCTCCAAGGGTGCCTCTGATTGCAAAAGTAGTTGTGCCAATAGTGGTGGATCCTGTGTGGCTCATGAAATGAAGAAGGCATGGAAGCTTGAGGAAGAACACATGTGAACGAGGAGAAATACAAGGGTTTCACATGGTGGTTGATGTAGTTGACGTCGACAAACACTTATACCCCGACTAGTGTCACCAACGACAACTTTGAACGGATGAAACAATTGGGGTGGTAGAGTGGTGGCTAGATTTGAGGTCTCGAGCGTGGAAGAAAAGCGTAGATGCAAGTTGTGGCAATGATGCGAACGAGCGGTACCAATGGCTCTAGGAGCGACTATAGGTGGCTCATCTCAAGAGAAGAAGGGGAAGTTGCACCCCACGCAAGAAGGACAAAGATGAAGATCTTTCATTTTTTTTAAACGTGTTATTCATCACACAAAATGCGTCTTAAAGCGAAGTAATGACGTGACAATCTGTTTGCCACGTAAAAAAACATTAACATCATTTGTATATCTTTTTATAGTTATTAAGATAATTTTATTAAGTTTTTGTCATAAAATACATTTTCACGTTGATTATACTAATATATATATATATATATATATATATATATATATATATAATAAAATATAATATAAATTATAAGTCGTGGGACTTATTTAAATTTGATTTTAATACGAATTTTGAATTTGAATTTTGTAAATACTAAATAATCATAGATACTATATTCTCTGTGGATATTTTGCATTTATAATATTAATTGTAAGGCCCACTTATTTCTGCTCTTTATGTTTAAGGGCCTAACCTTAATCGTTGGGCCTAGGGCCAGCCCATAGAGTGCCCCAAGACCCTCTTTTAGAGTCTTGGTTTCCCATTCTGCAACCACTTTGCAAAACATCTCACTTCCTCTTTCTCTTCTCTCTAATATAGAGCTCTGCTAGGGTTTGATCAAGGTTGTTCTCTGAGGTAGGTAAGCTCCGTTTATTCCACATAAGTTAATCCCCAACTGGTACTTTCCCTTTCCTAGATCTGTTGTCGTGGTTGCGACTAGGGTTTATCTTAGTAACCTCATTTTTGGTTCTGATGTTAGTATTTCCAGCTTGCAAATATGTTCCTGGAGCTGTAGTAACCCTATGTTGAGTGTTTGTGCCTTCCACTAGCATTTGTCTATGTAAGGAAAGCTTGGGTTTCACTATTTTTACGTTATTTTGCCTGATTGGATTTGTTTATGTTATGGGTGCATGATATGGATTGTGTGATAATATACTATTTGTGCTCATGGTGTGGTTGGAATCTGGTTTGGCATGCATGAGAGTAGGTGGGTTCTATTGAACTCGCCCAGGCGAGTTGGGTGCTCGCCCAAAACAAAAAACTCTCGCTTAGCAACAACTCACCCCTCTCTCTGTTTCGAGGACTCACCTAAGCGAAGGCCTCTCGCCTGAGCAAGATGGGCTAGCTTGAGCAAGACCTCGACGTGCCCACTGGTTGCAATCTCGCCTAGGTGAGATCTGGTAGCTTGAGCGAGGGGTTCCTCTCACCTGATCGAGATTGACAGTGTTGATTGGATAAATATATGTTTCTAATGATTGGTTGGTTTGTTACTTTAAAAATTTACGTATGATGCCTTGTATGAAACTCATTGGCAATGGCTCTACAGAGCAGTAAAGGCCACCACAAGTGCAAGCATCTAGTGAATCCGACCGATTATATGTATCCAGATAATTGAGTCTTAGATTCCTACTTGTTTGCTATCACATGATTGTTTGTCTATCTTGTTGCATATTTATGATCTGTTTTAAGTATATGTGTGCCATAACGAGTTCTGACTCACATTGACATCTCTATTCAGGAGGAATCAGACACGTGGTTGTGCCATGTATCAAAGAAAATGACTTGCACATTATAGTACTTGTCATGTATGTTGTTTTCTTCGCATGCGATTGGTTGGTTACGTTAGGCTTAAATATATATTTGATCTTTATTTTTGTTGTTTTTGTTTAATTTGATCTTCATTTTTGTTTTGTGTTTAATTAGGTCCTTATTTTCATTAAATTTTAGTAAATTTGCTCCTTTTTACTAACGATATTTAAATAGTTAGTACATGCCACATGTCAGCTTTTGTTTTTTTTTTATTTTTTTAATTTTAATTTTAATTTATTTTAATTTTAAAAAAAATTGTTCATGTGTCAAGTCACAATTGTGTCACGTGTCAATGTTAGTTTGTGGTTGTATTATTTATTTTTGTTCAATCTAGTCCCGATATTTATTATTTTTGTTCAACTTAGTCTCTATATTCGTTATTTTTGTTTAATTTACTCCCAATTTTTGTTAAAATGGAACAATTTTATCCTTTTCAAGTTGATACCAAATTTAATTTTTTATAAATATTTTATATATATATATATATATATATATATATATATATATATATATATATATATATATTTAAATTGACATTATTATGACTGATTTTTGAAATTAAATTATAAATTATTATATTTAATTATAAATTGAATATAATTCTTAGATTTAATTATTAAATAGAATATAATTATTTAAAATATTATTAAAATACAATTATTAAATGTTTTAAAAATATATATTAACATTTGTAAAATTGACATTTAAATCTAAAATATTTAATATTTTTATTGTATTTTAGATATTAAATTAAAATCTAAACGTTTTTATATTTAAATGTTAATTTTATAAATATTATTTAACTTTTCTAAAATATTTTTAATATTTGAAATATTTTTGAATATCAATTTTAAAAGTATTAGTATTTTAGAATATAAATATTAGAAAAAGCATTTAACATTTATATTCTTATAATATTTTAAATAATTTTATTTTATTTAACAATGAAATATAAGAATTTTATTCAATTTAGAATTAAATTTAATAATATATAATTGAATTTAAAAAATAATTAATAAAAATGTCAATTTTAGAAAAAATACTAGTACAATTTTTATAAAACTAAAATCAGCCCATTTGTAATTATTAGTAAGGGTGTGTTTGCCTAGCTATGACAATTAAATTATTTAAATTTTATGTAATCGGTCAATTTTTCTTATAATCGACAATAATCAAATCAATTTTTTTAAGTTAATTAAATAAAAAATAATAATTCTAAGATAATTGATGTATTAAAAAGCGAAACAAAAATAACTACTGTAAGACCCCTTTTTCTTTCTGCCTTATAAGTTTAGGGCTTGGCCTTTTAGTGGGCCTAAGGTCAGCCAACTTAGGGACTTCAAAACCCTAGCTATCCTTTCATTTTCCATTCTGCTCTCACTTTGCAAAACAACTCACTTGTCAAACACTCTTTTCTCTCTTTACAGAAGCTCTGCTAAGGTTTGGCTTTCGTTCTTCGTTGAGCTAGAAGAACTCCGTTTATTCCACGTAAGTTAACCCCCAACTGATACTTCCTCTTTTTCTAGCTCTGTTGTCGTGGTACCAACTAGGGTTTATCTTAGTAACCTCGTTTTGCTTTTGTGCCAGTGTTCATAGCTTTCGAATATGCTCTTGGAGTTGTAGTACTCATTTGCTTAGGTGTCTGCGTCTTTTGCTAGCATTTTCTAAGTAAGGGAAGCTAGGGTTTGTTTATTTCTTTCAATTTTCTGCTTGCTTTGGTTTTGTTTCATGATTGTATGGCTTGGTTGCTGTTATAATTGATTGGGAATCTGTTAAAACATTATTTGGTTCAAATGCCCAACTATTGCACACATGAACAGTGGAGGAACCTAGTGTTTTCACCTAGGCGAGCAAGTCTCGCCCAAGCGAAAGTACGAGAAGTGCTCCCTGGGACTTGTGCAAGCTGTCACTCAAGCGATAAGCTCTAGTTTTGAGCGAGAGTCCATCTCACTCAGGCGAGGAGGTCTCACCTAAGTGAGAAAACGTGAAAGTGCCACTGTTCCACTGTTCAAGCTCTCGTCTAGGCGAAAGGAGCTCGCTTGAGCAAGAGAACCCTCTTGCCTGAGCGAGGTCTTCTAGCCTAAGCGAGAATTGGGCAGGGACATGCTCGATGCTGTTTTCTCCTCTGTCTTTGGTTGATGGTCACATGTTTGATTGAATTACTGTGTTAAAGCATGAATTGGGTGAATAGGCATGTATTAAATGGTTTATGGGTTGGAATTGATGAGTTCGGTATGATTTTGCTTACAGAACATGATTGGATGTTTGGTTGAATCTTGGCATGAGATTTGGTACACATGATAATTCTACGTTTGGTTGGTGAGACATGACTATGGTATGCATTAGGTCGTAATTCCATGGATCTCTTGGTGAGGTTTCATGGTGGTGCCTCATGTAAAGGACGTAATTCCACGAATCTCTTGGTGAGATCTCATGGTGGTGCCTCATGTAATGGACGTAATTCCATGACCCTCTTGGTGAGAGCTCACGGTGGTGCCTGAGGTAATGGACGTAATTCCACGAATCTCTTTGTAAGGTTTCGTGGTGGTGCATCAGCATATATAATTAAGTAAAGATTCAAGTAAGGCTCACATCCTAAAGCTCTAAAGAGTCAGTTAGTCTCACGTAGAGCGTACTGACTCAAGTGGTGAGAATAGCAGGAGGCCTTAGTCTTTGGCAAGATAATGACCTTAGATGTTTGAAGGCTAACCTTGTGCGTGGTAGGGTGAAACCCATTGGCAATGGCTCTGTAGAGCAGTAGAGGCCATCACAAGTGCAAGCATCTAGTGAATCCAACTAATTATATGTATCTGGATAATCGAGTCTTAGAGTCTTGCATGGTCTGCTATCACATGTTTGGATGACTGATATCTATTCTTGACTTTTAAATTGTATACTTGGTTGTATGATAAAATCTTTTTACTTTGGCTTACCCTTTCTGTTTGCTCGTGTGTTTTATGTGTGGTTTTCTCCTTTTGCAATGATCATCAATTTATTGGTGTGAGCAGATGTGGGAACCCCTAGTGGTCACCAGGGTGATGGAAATTCTGCAGTATAGATAGGCTTGGGTTGGATCTCGTTCCTTCAAGTAACCTTTGTAAGCATTGTGGCCTATTCAATATCTTGCTCTAGAAGAGCAAGCTTTTGATCATTTGTCAAACTATTACTTTCTGTTTTGTTTTTGGCATCATGGTATGCCTTAGTCTTCTTTTCTAGTACATTTGGGATAACTCTAATGGTTTATACATGTGTACTTCTTGGTACTGCTCTTCTATATTATATTTTGTGTGATATTTCATTTATAGATTTATTTTCTATTAACAACTATACCACACCTAGCCAACTCGACCAAATAATAATAAAACGATACATATATCCCAAAGCAGTCAAGTAGTCAGCCTAGGCTGAGTTGGCCTAAGCCTTACCAGCCTAAACTGATAGCCTAAACGTCTAGAGGAACAACCTACACAAGACAACGCATGACCAACATAAACTGCCAAGGAAAGTGGTCGGCCTAGGCCGACTACTCCAATATACTTAGTAAAATTAAAGCCCCCCCAAGTGTTCAATGTGTCCTCCTAAGGGCCTGGGTTAGGGCCCAGGCCCACTTACGCCCAAACTAAAGCCCAAGTTAGGGCCCGGCCCATGGCATAACCAAACATGATTAATACTCTACAAATACATGTGGACCCCAGTAATTATAGGTACGCATTCATTACTCAATTAATCACCTAATTTGACCTTTTGAGAGCTTTGACTTATTTGAGCTTCGGAGTCCCTTCTGTAGGTAACCCCTCTTGGGTCCAAGCCGACATGTATCAACCGGGAAGAAGCCAACTGAGGAGATAGCGGACTACGCGGATCAGGTGATGCTTGTGCCTAACTTATTTTGTTTGTTCTCTACAGGAACAATTGGCGCCCACCGTGGGGCACGAGACGAACACCTTAGTACCCATTTTTCTCCGAAGATGGTTTCCACCCGCAACAAAGCTTGAGTGAACAAGCAGGCGGATGCTGGTCCCTCAGGACCTGCTGGCATCACCCCTGACCTAGCCGCCATCCTAGACGGCCAGGCGAAGATGCAACAAGAACTAGCAGATCTAAAGAAATGCAGCGTTGATGAGATGGAGGCACTGCGGCAAGATCGAAGCTGATCCCACCCTGAAGGGAAAGGCCAAGGAGGCATTTGAGGCTACAAGGTCCCCGGCCTTCCAGCCCACAGAAGAGGAAAGCGAATACAACCCCACCCCTCACATCTTCATCACCACCCAACAAACACCCATTCCCTCCACCCATCCCACTCACTTCCCATCCGCTCAACCAGGGCATACTGCAGCCCCAACCCCTGCTGCTACCCTCCCCACCACCCAGATCCCCTACAACATACCCACCACCCTACACACTACACATTTTCCACCCTACAACTCACAATACCTTCCAACAACCCAAATCCCCCTTCACAACCTTACCTTCACCTTCCCCGCTATGATCAACCATCCCATCCCATCCCATCACGACAGACGCCCAGCCCAACCCGCTAACCAGGAACCCCAACCGGCCCGCACCAACATCATCCCTGCCGATCCTCCCCTACGTGGCACTATCAACACCATCTCTGGTGGCTTTGCTAGAGGAGGATCCACCTCTTCGGCCAGAAAGAAACACCTCCGCGATATTCAATCCATCAACCATATCACTCATTCCCATCACAAACGTCGCATGCCTCCCATCATCTTCACAGACGATGACTTTCACGGCCTCGATCACCAACAAGACGACCGCATGGTCATCACTGTTGAAATTGTAAACTACGTCGTTAAGAAAGTCCTCGTCGACCAAGGCAGCTCTGTCGACATTTTCTACTAGGCAACTTATCAAAAACTCCAGCTCCCAGATATAACCATGGTCCCATATGACGAACCAATATATGGCTTCTCTAGCGAACAAGTTTCCACCCGCGGCTACATCGACCTTCACACCGTGTTTCGCGATGGAACCCAAACCAAAACCATTCCCATCCACTTCCTTATCGTCGACGCACCCACATCCTACAATGTCCTCCTGGGTCGTCCTTCACTCAACACCCTCGGTGCTGTCGTCTCCACCCCCCATTTGGCCATGAAATTCCCATCCCCTTCTGGTGACATCCTCACCATCCACTGCGACCAATGCCTGGCACGCGAATGCTACATGGCCACCCTGCACCCACAACTCCCCATCCAGCAAACCAACCACATTGAGCAACCACCTAGCTCCGGCATCGCCCTATCAGGCGAGGATCTAGACCCCAGAGTTGGTCGGGATGTCCGTCTCGAACCTGTTGAGGAAACCTCCCCTCTAGAGCTCCCCAATGGCCTCTCCTTCAACTTAGGCACCAGTTTGAATTCTGATGAGCGTACCATCATCATACCTATCCTTGTCAGCAATACCGACCTTTTCGCCTGGTCAGCCGCTGACTTACCTGGGGTAGACCCTCTAGTAGCATCCCACAAGCTATCCATCTACAAAGAAGCCCGCTACCTATCCCAGAAAAAATGCAAACTTGGCGAAGAACGCCGCCTAGCAGCTAAGGCTGAGGTCGACAAGTTACTGAGCGTCGTATTCATCGAAGAAGCTCAATACACCACTTGGCTTTCCAATGTAGTCTTGGTGAAGAAAGCCAATGGCAAATGGCGGATGTGCGTAGACTACACGGATCTAAACAAGGCATGTCCTCGCGATGCCTACCCCTTACCCAATATCGACCGACTTGTTGACGGCGCGACAGGGAATAAAGTGCTTAGCTTCTTGGATGCATACTCTGGGTACAACCAAATCCCCATGGCCGCATCTGGCATGAACAAGACCGCTTTCATCACGGACGACGCCAACTACTTTTACAGAGTTATGCCCTTTGGTCTTAAGAACGTTGCAGCGACCTACCAAACTGGCTGAACAAAACCAACCCATAGTCCAACTCCTAAAGAAATCCACCTGGTTCACGTGGACTGATGATTGTGAACAAATTTTTCAAAAATTGGAAACCACCCTAACCTCACCACCTATCCTCCACAAGCCGGACCTCCTAGTGTACATCACAGCCACCGACCACACTGTCAGCGCCACGCTTGTCCAAGAAATAGAAGGCACATAACATCCTGTCTACTTCGTTAGCATAACGCTGCAAGATCCTGAAACCAGATATCAAATGGTGGAGAAGTTGGCCTTGTCCTTAGTCCACGCAGCTCGCGCCTATGCCCATACTTCCAAAACCACAACATCACCGTCAAAATCGACTACCCAATCCAAAAAATATTGCAAAAACCAGACCTAGCCGGACGGATGTCATCTTAGGCCATCGAGCTGTCGGAATTCAACATTCGCTACGAACCCTATGGCCCCATTAAAGCCCAATGCCTGTAGATGGTTCCTCCAATCTTAGCACACACCCACAGAGGACCAGTGGATGCTTCATGTAGATGGTTCCTCCAATCCAAAAGGTTCCGGTGTCGGCATCGTGTTAGAAGGACCTAACGACATCCTCATTGAAAAATTCCTTCACTTTGCCTTCAAAACATCAAACAACCAAGCCGAATATGAAGCCATCATTGTCGGACTTTCCCTTGCCCGCGAAGTTGGTGTCAAGACGTTAACATACAAAACCGACTCCAAACTTATCGTAGGGCACCTAAACGACGAATTCCAGATTAAAGACCCCATCCTTCTACAATATTACCATCTGGTCCGCACAGTCATTCAATCTGCCTTTGAATGAGTCCGCATCGAACACATCCCCAGGACCGACAACATCAGAGCCGACATCCTCTCCAAATTGGCCAACGCCAAATTAAAAAGCCGTCACCGATCCCTATTACAGCAAACATTATCTACACCCTCCATTACACATACCTGTCAAAACCTAACCCACACCCCAGCCGATAATACCACCCCTCCCCAAAGCCACAACTGGACCACCCCGTATATCCAATACTTAAAAACTGACAACCCCCCACAAGATGCGGACAAAACTTAGTTGGCTAAGGTCGCCAGGTACACCATGATAGGCGATGACCTCTACAAACGCGGATATGGCCAACCGCTTCTCAAATGTGTCACTGCAGAACAAGCGTAGTATATCATTAAGGAGTTACACGAAGGCATTTGCGGCTACCATTCCGGCGCACGCATTATGGCTACCAGAATCCTTCGAGCTGGCTACTTCTGGCCGACTATAGAAGTGGACTGCCAGGACTATGTCAGAAAGTGCAAGCCATGCCAAAAACATGGCAACCTTATCCACCAGAAATAAGAACAACTCCATTCCATATTATCCCCATGGCCCTTTGCTAAGTGGGGAATGGATATCCTCGGTCCTTTCTCCCCCGGCAAGGGGCAAGTGAAATTCTTGATTGTAGCCGTCGACTATTTCACCAAATGGATAGAAGCCAAACCACTGACCACTATCACGACCCAGCAAGTTCAGCAGTTTGTTTGGAAAGATATTATATGTAGATATGGTGTTCCACATACCATCACCACCGACAATGGCCGACAATTTATAGATAAGGAGCTAGCCAAGTTCTACACTGGCCTGGGCATCAAACACATCACAAGTTCTGTAGAGCACCCACAAACTGCGCAAAAGATTAGATAATGCCAAAGGTCGATGGCCCGAAGAGCTGGTAGAAGTGCTATAGGCTTACAAGTGCACCCTTCAGTCATCAACAAACAAATCCCCATTCAGCCTAGTTTACGGTGCAGACTGTAACATCCCGCCAGGATATTACTGATTTAAATATATAAAACAAATAAGAATATAATGCTGTTGCATTTATGAATAACCTCATTTCCCAAAAATGCGGGAAATTTAAAATTTATTAAATGATCGAATAAAGTTATAAACATCCACTACAAAAACAAAAAATAACAATGTTATAGTTTCACCCATCAGGGTTTACAACGGTTTCCAAAAGCAAGTAAAGAAAACATAATAAGTTTCCCCAGTAGAACCCCACTCCGCAACTAAGCATCACCAGCTCCACCTGCATCAACATCCTTTGCTCACGTGTACCGCGTACACGATCATCGCCAAACACAAGCAGATAGGGTGAGCTTATGAAAACAACATACATCATAACAAATATCAAATAACCAATTATACAGGTGTAAATTGTAAAGGAACCAAGATACCATCTCTTACTACATTCTCTAGTGCCTGGCCACAACCAGACCATTCGTGCTCTACCTCTTCTAGTGATTACCCCCAAGGTAATTTGCTGCCAAACCTATCGGCCACAACCGACAGAGCACGTGCGGGAACCAATGCCACGGATCACACACCGTAACGCCAGGTGGAGTTCCCAATTACGAACATAGTTTGTAATGTCCCAAGACTACCAAACTCGTCAGCCAACAATTGAGGAGGGCAATCTAATTGGACCCATCCGTATTGGCCACAACCAGCACACTCACACCGGTAACACTCACCAACCCGAGCTCAACTCAAGGGTTCCTCGTGTTCATCCGCCATCCTGAGCTCAACTCGAGGGATGCCATTCCGAGCTCAACTCGAGGAATGTACGTGCTTAACCCCTATCCCGAGCTCAACTCAAGGGATACGTTCCGAGCTCAACTCAAGGAACCCAGCAATCTTACCTTTGAGGCATCACCAAAAGCCTTGTAGATCACCCTACTAAGTCCAATACTTAGGACTTACAGCGGCCAAATTGCCTAGCGGGGGACACGTACCGCTAGACACTACAGCTTTCAGACCGCCTGGCGGGGGACACGTACCGCCAGGCACCAAACGCCTCAAAACTCACAAAGTCTGCAACCACCGCCTGGCGGGACCGTTCATATCGCCAGGCGGACACTGCTCCAGGAGCTATTGTTCTTGTCGCTATCGCCTGGCGGGACTTTCCCCCTCCGCCAGGCGCCACTAACTTGTAGCCCCCTCTTTTGACACTATCGCCTGGCGGTTCGCACATTACCGCCAGGCGCCAGGATAGTGTTTTCAAAATAACCCTTCTGTTCTGGTTCAGGGACCATTCGCAATGTCAATACTCCATCTCCCCTATTCAGAGTCTCGCTAATTGGTAATCTTTACTACCTATGATGTCTTTAGTCAAAACATTATCTCAATCGTAATTCACGCTCTATTTGTAGCCATGAAGATAATTCCAACATTCACAATCATCCTGTCATGACAGGTTTCCTTATTACCCCATTCGTGGCAGCACTACCACCAAGGTTTCATAACCTTATTGTTCACTTGCTCTGCCTTCATTAGATTTCCAAATGGACGAAGTTAATTCATCTAACCATTTAAGCGATTATTTAGTCTTAAAGGTAACCCAACTCTACATCATATCCTTCTATTTTAACTCAGTCATACCACTCTTAAACTCATCAGATTCTGCTCCATCCTAGAATCCTCAACGTATTTTGTTTATCAATCCCCATCTTTACTAATACCGCCACCCCATGAAAAAACAAGTTTCACCTATAATCCTCATACATGTAATACAACCCCAGCTTTTTCCACAAATCCCAACACCTCAAACTTTCCGCAGCCATACACACACCCAAGGTTCTGTGACAGCGCCTGGCAGCAGATCCTGTGCCGCCAGGCAGTTCATGAAATTTTGGTAGTTTCCCAGAATTCCCGCACCAGCAACTCCACCCAATCCCCGCTTTTCTGACCAAATCCGATTCACTACCCAATGGATTCCCAATGACCATGGTTCAATTACACACACATCCATTAGCAAATTCTCCAAAGCCCTTTTTACTCACCTGTAAACTTCCCAACATCAAAACTTCGTTTATCTAACCCTAAACCACCTTATCACTGTTCCATTGAATTCCACTCTTAATCACAGTCAAAATCACAACATTTTCACACCCGATCATCTCCTAAAACTCACCCCTTGCTTTTTCCTCTGAACAACTCACACCAAAACGCACAGGAAAACCCAAAACGAATATCGAACCCGCGTCGCCTGGCGGTCACAACCAATTCTGCCAGGCGATTCATGCAGAAATACTCAGAATAGTCACAGGCTTTGAGCCTGGCGGTAAAGGGATTCACCACCAGGCGCTGCACCTTGAAAATTGAGAAGTTCTCCTTTGAACACCAACCCTCCTTGGCTCCTCTCTATTCAGCCCCTCAAGTCTCACTCCAAACTCACAGAAATTCTAAATTTCGTGCTCTCTCTCTCTGGTGTATTTTCAGCTTGCCAAACCTTTGCTCTTTACCCACTTTTTCCCTTTTAAAGTGTCCCTAAACCTAGGTTATTAACCTAAAACGAAAATTGCCACTTTAAGGTGATTAATTCCTATTCATTGTCTCTTTATGGACTGTTTCACAGCCACCCTCATTCTGCCATTCCACTAGGATGTTCCTCAACTCTTCATATTCAAGCCAAAGCCAAAAATATCAAAAATTAGTTTAATATAAGTTCTCCAAGGCTTGAACCCATAACCATGCAATCTCTAAATCAATATCCAACCACTTAACCAATTCAGATTTCATGCTAACAACCATAATTCAATTGTCATATTATTTCACAACATGATTATCACATATTTAAAATAGCAACGTATAATAACACAAAATGGGATACATAGGACTCAAATCCAAGTCCTGTCACATAATTAAAGTACTCTCAACCACTTGAGCTAGTAGTTTTCCACGTCATTCCACTCATAATTAATGTGATGATTAATTCTCCTACCTGCATTTATTAATTATTTATTTATTTAATTAATTAAATTTCACGGGTCTTATACAGACGCCATGATACTGGTCGAAATTGGCGAACCATCCTTGCACTGAGAACTGTACGACCCAACCCACATGGCCACTCATCTCAACCTCCTACCCGAACTAAGAGAAAAAGCCCAGATACGCAACTTAGCCGCCAAACGAAGAGCTGCCAGAAAGTATAACGCAAACCTATGTCCACGATCGTTTGTAATCCGGGACTTAGTATGGAGAATGGCCAGCAGTGCAAGAAAGAAGGATGACAAATTCTCTGCCAACTGGGACGGCTCATACCACATACGTGAAGATGCATGAGAGGAGCTTATCACCTTGAACATTTATCTGGGGAAGAGATTCCCAACACATGGAATTTGTCCCACCTCAAAGTCTACTTTAGCTAAATGTATACTGTGTCGAACCGGATATTTGTAACCCTACGTGTACTCTTTTTCCTCACCTAGTCTGTTTTTCCCTAAGGAGGGTTTTGGCCAGGGAGGTTTTAATGAGGCACCCCATATTCAATAAATAAAACGAAGGGTTCTCAACTATACGACTTTCCTATATTTTTACTTTCATATTCGTTTAAGTTCCCCACCCTTACCACAAGTAAGCGGCCTGGGTAGAACACCCTTAACTTGTTGGTTATTCGTTTAAGTTCCCCACCCTTATCACAAGTAAGCGGCCTGGGTCGAACACCCTTAACTCGTTGGTTATTCGTTTAAGTTCCCCACCCTTACCACAAGTAAGCGGCCTAGGTCGAACACCCTTAACTCGTTGGTTATTCGTTTAAGTTCCCCACCCTTACCACAAGTAAGCGGCCTGGGTCGAACACCCTTAACTCACAATAGCGCACGCAAATATCCCATACATACATAAATATATAAAGAGCAATTAACCCAGAAGAAACCGGCATTCATAACACATCAAATATAAAGCAATGTACGAGTTATCACAGACTTAGAATCATCAAACCATATTGGAAATATTAAAGTAAAAATCCTAAGCCGCCTTTTGCCCAACATCCTCTGCCCCCACCTCCTTACCACCAGCATCGGCTTCGACCGCTTCCTTCTCCTCTTCAGCCGCATCCTTCTCTGCCTCATCACCAGAACTGATTTCATCTTCCTTGACGAGCTTCCCATCTACAACATCCTTGTTCACATCAAATTTTGAGTCTGCGGCATCAACACCTTGGTAAAAAAAGGCCGCTTGCCGCAAACCCTTCTCAAAGCCGTTGATGTGCTCTTGGGTGATGCAATTCTTCAAATCATCAAGCTCACCTACACCACCATCATACTTGTCTTTCAGTTCATCATAGTCTTCATCCAACTCCCCTATTCTCTTGTTCAATTTTCCCTTTGAGTCCAAACAACGAACCTTCCACGTTGCCAGCCTTTTTCTCTCTTCCTCCCAACCCTCCCTTTCCTTCTTCCACACAGCCCTCTCTTCCTCAAACTTGTCGACTTTACCCTGCAACTCTTCCACCTTTTCCCGACCTCCCTCCTTCACCTCCCGCCGATATAAAGACCCTACGCGGCAACTTAATATCAAGGCTTTGCTTCCAAACTCCACCATCATCCTCACGATATGATCTGCCTCCATACCATCAATAGAGTTTATAATAGTATCTGGGAGGTTGATCGCGATATCCTTCTTGACAGATATCTCCGACAACTCGATCAAGTTAGACTCCGATCCCTTTACCCTACTAGCCGACCCTGCCCCACTGGCCGACCCCGCCCCGAGTAGGGCCGCCTTTACTTTCTTCACATCCTTGCCCTTGCCGGGGCGAGGCAGCAACTCTGCCTTCTTCTTCGTTCCGCCATGCACGTGTACTTCCACCACGGATTCTTGGAGGTTAGGAACATCAGTCTTCCCAGCTGCCTTGGATTTAGCAGCCATCTCCTTCCTCAACGACTGGAAGAGCGCCAAATTATTCTTCCCCGATTGCGCCATGTGCCCTACAATAGCATATTAAACCCCGTTTAAAACAACTTAGAATCATTAACACAGTTTAAGTAACAAACAAATACCTTCAATATCAATAATCGGATGCATTGAATTATAAACTCTAACTAGGCCCTTAGTGGGCAACTTATCAACAAACTTCATCAAGGTCTCCACCACCTCCTTATCCCCCGCCGACAACTCGTCGGTGCCCATATCCTTGTACCAAGAGGGGGTACCCGTCCAGCTAAATGGGAACTTCGTACTCCCATCTACGTTCAAGAAATAGGGCTTGCCCTCTTCCTTCACCACAACTTTGAAGTATTTGTCCTTAAAATGCTTGAAGGACTGGGAAAATGTGTCCAATCTGCTGATGTTGGGACGACTTAACAGAGACAGCCAAGTAGTCGGTTGGCGGGGCCTAGTATCATAGAAGTACAGAAAAGCGTAAGGTGAAGGCTCCAAATATAAGGATTGACACAGAATGCGGAAGACTTGCATGTAAGCCCAACTGTTTGAGTGCAACTGCGTAGGTGCCACGTTCAGCGCGCACAACACACCCATGGTGAAATCGTCTAGCGACAGCCGCACATGTAGCTGAGAAAAGTGACACATGTACATGTAGAAGAACTTCTCCATTGCCCCCTCTTGCTAGTGACACACACGATCTATGGCGCTCACCATCTCCAGGGAAACAATACCCCCACTTACACCCTTTGCGATGACAGGTGTACAATTCAACCAAGAGTTCAATAGGCGAGACCACCAGAATAAGAATGATTGATTACGGACATCGGCAACCACCCATCTGTAACCGCCCTTGGCCGGCCAGTTACTCTCAGCCAACTGCTCTGGGGGATCTTCTCGGACCTCCCTCACCGTTTCCATAGGGATTCCGCCTACCATACCTCCGAAACTGGTGCTCTCCTTGTCAACTTGTCTACCTCTACTCCTCCCTGACTCTACACTCTCACTACTAGACGTAGACAATGATACGCTATCACTACTAGACATACCTTTTCTCGTGTTTCTGGAAAGATGTCAGCTGGAATTGGGAACTAGTCGAACAAGAAAACACATACAAGATCTCTGAATAGGAAATTCTCGCAAATGAACCAGTAAACCCTTACTCGTTCTAAAATCCGCATTTATAGGCCAGAATTCCAAACGACAAAAACCCCTTCCCGCCAAAATAACAACTCATACCAATCGACACAATCATTCTAAGAGACATGACTCTTAAAAACGACGGCGCCAAAACCCCCCTGATTTGACCTTGACATCCCTTCACCTACCATCAACCTTTTATCACCTTTAGCCTTAACACTGTTCATCACACTTAAAGGCTGGGGGACTGGTGTACCACACCCAGCTGATCCCGCTAACATATCAACACATATCACCCTTGACCGACACCTATATCGGCCAAGGCTGGGGGACTGGTGTACCACACCTAGCCAACTCGACCAAATAATAATAAAACGATACATATATGCCAAAGTTGTCAAGTAGTCAGCCTAGGCTGAGTTGGCCTAAGCCTTACCAGCCTAAACCGATAGCCTAAACGTCTAGAGGAACAACCTACACAAGACAACACATGACCAACATAAACCGCCAAGGAAAGTGGTCGGCCTAGGCCGACTACTCCAATATACTTAGTAAAATTAAAGCCCCCCAAGTGTTCAATGGGTCCTCCAAAGGGCTTGGGTTAGGGCCCAGGCCCACTTACAGCCCAAACGAAATCCCAAGCTAGGGTCCGGCCCATGGCATAACCAAAGATGATTAATACTCTATAAATACACGTGGACCCCAGTAATTAAAGGTATGCATTCATTACTCCATTAATCACCTTATTTAACCTTTTGAGAGTTTTGACTTACTTGAGCTTCGGAAAGAAGCCAACTGAGAAAATAGCGGACTACGCGGGTGAGGTAACGCTTGTGCCTAACTTATCTTGTTTGTTCTCTGCATGAACAACAACTGCATAAAAAACTCGAATATACAAAACCTAAAGAAAAAATGAAAATAATTAATAAATAATATATTTTATTGCAGGATTATAAATTTAAAGACCTGGTATTAACATGTCACATAATATAAAACCTTAAAAAGTGAGTTATAAAAATAAAAATATTTTTATTTATGTATGATTATGGACTAGATACGAACTAAAAATGGCAAACTTTTGTAGACATTTTTAATTCTCAAAACCAACCCATTTAAAAAAATTATCCAAATAAATATATTTTCCTTTGATTTTTCAACTGAACTTATTTACTGCTAATGTTAAAAATTCGACTCCTCGTGACCTAAATTCTCTTTCAACTTATTTTCTCTTTTCAATTTAAAGAAAAAAAAAATTTAAAAGATCAGACAAATTTTGGCCTAGTTTTCTCAAAGAAAAAACAAAAATTTTGAAGAAAAAAAAAAGAGAAATAAAAATCTGATAATACTATTCATCATTTAGAATTCCTTGTCTGATAATTTAACTATCAAAGGATAAAATTCTCAACACTGTAAATAAGTTCAGTTTGACAACTACTGTGAAAATAAATTTAAATGAGTCTATTTAAAAAAAAAAAAAAAATCAAAGTTTGGAAATCATAGAACTAATTAAAAACAATCTTTGCCGATATAAGTCTTTATATATTAATGATTGATTATGCATTTGGCTGTCGCCAAACTAAACCTAGCTCAACCGGTAATGAGTAGATGCTGTCCTTTAAACATAATTACCTATCACGGGGTACTGCTAACAATGACTGGTTTGGCCATAACCAAACTCAAAGTATATGCAAGTACAATTACATATCTCTTCAAAATATCTGGTTATGTTTAGTTTATTTTTGCTTATATATCTTAATCAATATAAATATTATGTTTACATTTCTCAGTTTTCTTTTATTTTACATTTTTTAGTAAATCACTGCATATCAAATATACATGAAGAAACAAAAGATAACATTCATTTAAATTACTTTTGACATGTCAAACAATTATATAACAATTATATATGAAGAAACATTAAAAACTAAAGCTAGACATATAAACATTAAATAATGGTTACTAAAATTTTATTTATAAACTTTATTAACTTATTATATTGTTAAATCAAATTGTTAATCCTAAGTTTTAAAATATCATTCTTTTCGTATGCCCGATTTACAATAATACATTCTGATTTTGCATTATCTTATACATCCTTTTCACAATCATGCTAGATTAGCGTGGGACTGCTATAGACAAGAATAATTAATTGAAAGCTCTGCCAAATTTAGCAAAACTTAGATCTGTGTAATTATGTATAAACAAAGTCTCTCAAGTTAGGTAATACTTTAAACCTCAAAATTAAACATTTTTAAATTAAAGTCTTCTTAACATTCCTTTTTCAACATCTTCAAAAATTAAAACTCAAAATAGTGAAAATTAAGTTCATAGTATCTAATAGTGTTAATAGAAATATTAATAAATGTTAAAATTTCACTTATTTGTGTTGAATAGTATTAATGAAAAGATTTATAATTGTTCAAATTTATGTTTAAAAGTTATAATCGACAATCTCTTTTATCCACAATCATTTCATACACGTATGCGATATTTATTTTAGTTAAACTAATAACGTTGCTGATTAAGCATGTGTTTGGTTACATATGTGTCACACTGTTGCAACGGAATATTTTAAATTAACTACGGATACAACAAAAATAATACATTCATAATTATAATTATAAAAGAAATTACATATATCTAATATATTTTTTTTATAATTTTAATTTATTAAACCTATCAATAATTAAGTTAAAACTAAAATTTTAAGTTATATTTTTCAAATATAAATAATTATATTGTGTACAAAAAATTTATTTTCCATTTTATTTCACAATCTTGTTTGAAAAAAAAAATCAAGTAAAATGTACTTTCTATTCTAGTCAAAGATTGATATAGCTAAAAATGATCGATATTTTTTTTTTAAATTTGAATAATTAAGAGCATTAACAATAAAATACTGAAGTTAAAATTTTAAATTAATTTTCTATTGAATATGATATTAGCAATTTAGTTATTAAATTATTAATGAATTGTAAGTGAGTAAGCTATAATCCACCAATACTTCAATTTGGATTATGTATTTGTGTCTGACATATATTTGTGTCCAATACTTATCAATGAAGTATCTAATTTATAAAACAGTAGTAATTTTATGATATAATAATTTATTATTTTTTATGTTGACAAATTGATACATATGATTTTAATTTGGATTCACACATTAACAATCATATATTTATCATGTTTTTAAGAATTATTTGACATTTATCAATATTTATATATAACGTATCATATATCCTCTCTCTTTTTTTCAAAATAATTGTATCGGTGTATTAGATAGGTGTCGTATCCGATACACGAACGGTATTCGTGCACCATAATGAGTAAGTAAAAGAGTGATAATAAATAGGGTTAAACAAGTTTTTGACCCTAAACTTTCAGTGAAAATTGAAATTAGTCTTTATTCAAAACTTTAACCCAATTTAGTTATAAGACCCAAGAAATTTAAATAATTAAATAAATAATTATTCAATAAATGCGGGTAGTGGGAACCTTTATGACATTTAATGCTAGGGTTTCTGATGTGGAATAGTATTAGCTCAAGTGGTTAAGAGTACTTGGTCATGTTGAGGAGATTTGGGTTCAAGTCTTGCATTTGTTTTTTTAATAGTTTATTATTTTTAATGATATGTTGATTTTGATGATTAATTGTTTAATGATATGTTCGTAAGACTATGTTTCCCATTCGTTAACGATGTAAAATTTTGATAGATAATTCATAACATGTTGTTCTTTACTTTGAACGGTGGAGATTTGAATTAGATGTATGTAGATAGAGATTAATATTACTCATGATTAATAGTTTGAATTCCCTAAAAGTATGATTAGTAATAGATGTTTAAGTATGCTTAAGTGTTGCCAATTGGTATATATATATGTATATATATATGTGTGTATAATATGTATATACATATATACATATATATATATATATATATATATATATATATATATATATTTATATATATTTTCTTATTATGGACATATATAATTGTAAGAGTTGGATTGAATGTAACCTGTTTTGGGATGCTAAACCAATAACGAGTCGTTACTGATATAGCGCCTGGCAACACAATGGTGGTTGCCAAGCGATAAGAGTACCAGTGATATCTTTAGAGTGCGTGGCGCCTGGCGGTAAGGAGTGAACCGTTAGGAGGTAGCCACTAAGACAATGGCTTTGTTTCAGTCTGGCGCCTGGCGACGAGAGGGTTTCGCTAGGCGGTGTGCGCTGGCTTGTCGTTTGATGGCGCTTAGGTAGTGCCACACGATAACATAGAGAGCAATGGGTTCTATTGGCTTGTGTTTTGCAAGTTTGTGATGTTAGGCTTGAACCAGAAGATGCTTGATTGTGTCACGATCGGGTATGTTCATGGATGGTGGTGAACAAGTGATAACATGAGCAGGGACGTTCATATTACGATGCTCTCGTGTGAGGATACGAGCGAGGAAGTTTGTATGTTCCATGCTCACACTTGAGAGCTGCTGCGAGCGGGGAGGTTCATAATTGTTGGATCACGTCTGTTGGACTATGGGCGGTGAGGTTTGTAGAGTTGAACTAAGAGCGGGGAGGTTCGTAGAGGCAGGACCACGAGCGGGCAGGTTCGTGGAAGCATGTATATCTTGGGTCCATGGTCAAGTATTGGTATGGTGTGCTTGGAATAATACTTTCAGGTGCGTAATGAGACTTAGAGTTTTACACGACTTGTGGCTTGTTCTTTGGATGTGCGTGGTCTACGAGGTTTTGGGTGATACCCTTAAGGATGGACTTTGTTGTGGCATTCCTTGAGTTGTTGCTCGAAATGGTATCCCTTGAGTTGTGGCTCGAGATAGAGGGTAAACACGTGGCATTCCTTGAGTTGTGACTCGAAATGACATCCCTTGAGTTATGGCTCGGGATGGCGGATGGACACGAGCATTCCTTGAGTTGTGGCTCGGATTTGCAAGTGTTGCCGATGTGAGTGTGCCAGTTGTGGCTCGTACAGATGCGTCTAGGAAGATTGCCCTCTTTGGCGTTAGCCGGCGATTTTGGTAGTCTTGGGACGAATATGAATTATGGTTCGTATTGGGAACTCTACCTGGCATTACGGATTCTATGGTAGGTTTCCCACACGTGTTCTACAAGTTATGGCTTGTAGGTGGAAGTAGCAAAGTGTATGTTGAGGTTATCATCTAAAGACGTAGACATGGATAACATGGTGATGAAGGATTGACCTCAATCAAGGATGGAGGCATATGCTTAAGAAGACTAAGCATGTTTAGAAAGGAAGTTCACTAATCCTTCATCCCTTTCATTTATGCTTGTTATTTTTGATTCCCTAAGTTGACTTAGTTGAATCAACTTTAGTTGACTTGTTGACC
>Ga0209589_1001777_pt1 | contig 36225 bp, 33 predicted proteins | sample CowpeawhiteBW_FD_187525 | JGI IMG/M metagenome (GOLD analysis project Ga0209589, IMG submission 187525) | Root nodule microbial communities of legume samples collected from California USA - Cow pea white BW (SPAdes) (version 2) | ecosystem: Host-associated > Plants > Roots > Nodule | place: USA...
ATGAAGGATTGACCCCAACCAAGGATGGAGGCACATGCTTAAGAAGACTAAGCATGTTTAGAAAGGAAGTTCACTAATCCTTCATCCCTTTCATTTGTGTTTGTTATTTTTGATTCCCTAAGTTGATTTAGTTGAATCAACTTTAGTTGACTTGTTGACCTTTGACTAGGTTTGACTTGTTGACTATAGTTGACTAGACTTAAGCCAACATGCTAATCTATGTTTATTTGCTTTGTAGGTTAATTAGGAGTAAGAAAGTAATGCTAGGTGGCGCATGGTGATTGGGGATCATAAATGATGTGGATGAGAGAGTAAAGCAAAGGCATAAAGCATAAAGTAGAAGGCATGAAGCAAGTGTACCTATGTACCTTTGGTCTCCTTTGCTTTTAGCACACTTTGGCCACTTTTTGGAGACGTATGAGATACATTCTTTGTCTCCTTTTGTGCTAGAACGAAATTAGCCTTGCACACACCATAGTTGGCTCTTTTGTCTCTCATTTTTGAAACCTTATTTGCCCTAGTTTCTAGAAGCTAGGGTTAGGTTTTTGTAGAGACATCGTTAGGTATCTTTTATTTACTTAGAAGCCCCTAAACTCTTCTATATAAGGGGTGCTCCTAGACATGTAAAAGGGTTGAACATTTTGAAGTAAAAACACTCTTGTGTCTCAACCATTTGTGAGAGTTTCCTGCCTAGGGAGTGAATACTTTTAAGTCTTATCTTGCATAGCAAGTGGCGGCACACATCCACTCATCTTCAAGGTTGCCATGGCTTCTAGCCTAGCCTTGTAGTGGCGTGCTTCTCACATTTTTACCATTTCTTTCCTTTCCATTTTGTGTTTTCTTCTTCCTTTAATTGTTCTTAGTTTTCTATGGTTTATGTGCTTTCGATTTCCTTTTCGTTTTGAATCAATCCATCATCTTCTTCTCTTGAGTTTTGTGAAAGGAACCTTCACATCTAGATAGCTTGCTATCTTAATGTCCAGTAGGGATTTCACTTAGCTTTCTTAATCAACTAACACCATATTCAATAATCTTAAAATGGAACAAGATAATCCTTCATCACATACCATTTGCCCAACATCGATCGGCTTGTGGATGGAGCTTCGGGGCACAATTTTCTAAGCTTTCTGGACGCATACTCAGGGTATAATTAGATCCCCATGTATGGTCCAAACAGATCTAAAACGGAGTTCATCACCGATCAAGCCAACTTCTACTACGAAGTCATGTCGTTCGGTCTGAAGAATGCGGGGGCGACCTACCAAAGGCTTATAGATCGGGTCTTCAGAGGGTAGATCGGTCGATCCATGGAGGTATATGTAGACGACATGGTCGTAAAGTCACAAACGGTCGAGGGTCACGTTCACGACCTAAAGGAGGTCTTCCACCAAGTGCGCAAGTACAACATGCGTCTCAACCTGGAGAAATGTGTGTTCAGAGTGCCAACCGGTAAATTCCTGGGGTTCATGTTGACTGACCGAGGGATAGAAGCCAACCCTGACAAGTGTGCCGCCATCGCTGAGATGAGGAGCCCTAGAAATCTGAAGGAGATCCAACGGTTGGTCGGGCGTCTGACATCTCTTGCGCGCTTCCTACCCAAGCTAACAGAGAAGGTCAAGCCGATCTTGATGATCATGAAGAAGCAGACCGTAGATAAATGGGACGACCAATGCGAGGAGGCATTTTAGTAGATAAAGGTGATACTCTGGAAGCCCGATCTAGCCGGGAGGATGATTGCGTGGTCGGTCGAGCTCTCCGAGTTCGGCCTCAAATTTCAGCCGAGAGGATCCGTCAAGGGGCAACACTTGGCAGATTTCGCAGCAGAACTCCATGGGTCGATCTCCTCGACAGAACAAACATGGTCCTCTTCGTCGATGGCTTGTCGGACAAACGCAACGCAGGAGCAGGGATTGTCATCAAAGGACCGAGTGGCTTTACGGTCGATCACTACCTACAATTCAAGTTCAGAGCGTCGAATAACCAGACAGAGTATGAAGCATTGATCGTCGGACTGAGGCTAGCAAAGGATCTAGGCGCTAGAAGGTTAAAATGTAACACTGGTTCGCGACTCGTGGTCGGGCAAGTGCAAGGGGAGTATCAAGTCAAAGACGATCTGCTGCTGCAATATTATCATAAGGTGGTTGAAGCCATGAAAGAGTTCGAAGAAGTAACTATCCACCATATACCCCAAGCGGAGAATGCCATAGTCGATAGGCTATCCAAGCTGGTAGAGGGAAAAGAGAAAGGTCAGCTGAAAACCATCATCAGGAAAACCCTGATGAGACCCTCGGCAGGAGAATGCGCAGCAGTCGATCGGCCAGCGGACTGGATAAGTGATGTGCGGGAACTTCTGAGAAGAAGCGATGCCAGAAAAGACCTGAAGTCGATCGAGCGGCGTCGGGCGCTCCAATTTGTCACTATCGGAGAGGATCTATACAAATGAGGTTTCACCGCGCCGCTCCTCAAATGCTTGTCGGAGGAAGAAGCAGGATACGTCATGAACGAGGTCCACAATGGCATTTGCGGGATGCACACCAGACGGAGGACGATGAAAGCACGAATACTCCGGGTAGGGTACTACTGACCGACCATGGAGTAGGACTGTGAGGCTATGATACGAAAATGCGAAGGTTGCCAAGCCTATGGAAACAATGTCAAGAGAGCTCTGACCGAACTACATAGCCTAACGGCCCCATGGCCGTTCGCACAGTGGGGCATAGACATCGTCGGTCCATTCCCTATTGGCAGAGCACAAAAGAAGTTCATACTAGTCACCGTAGATTACTTCACTAAGTAGGTCGAAGCAGAAGCCCTGACTAACATCACCGCTCGGCAAGTCCACTCGTTTGTGTGGCGAAACATAGTCCGCCGCTTCGGCCTGCCCCATACGATCATCACCGACAACGACCGACATTTCATCGACAAGAAGTTAAGGGATTTTTATAAGCAAGTGGGGATACGCCATCTAACCAGCTCGGTCGAGCATCCCCAGACTAATGGTCAAGCCGAAGCCATGAACAAGGTCATAGTGGTGGAGCTGAAGAAAAGATTGGGAGAAGCCAAGGGAGCGTGGGTGGACGAACTTCCGCAGGTCCTTTGGGCCTATCGGTGCACTCCGCATGGGACGACCGTAGAATCCCCCTTCAATCTGACGTACGGAACAGATGTTATGCTACCAGTTGAAGTAGGAGAATAGACCCTTCGGCGGGAGATGCAAAACTTTGATGTGAATTGCGGACGCATGCGAGAGGAATTGGACTGGACGACCGAGCGGAGAGAAAGAGCAGCCGTGCGAGCCGAAGCATGCAAGAGGATGGTGGCAAGAAGGTACAACGCAAAGGTGAAACCAAGGAGCTTCATCCGAGGAGACCTGGTATGAAGGAAGACGAACAAAGCGCGCAAGAAATCAACACAAGGGAAGTTGGCACCGAACTGGGAAGGACCGTTCTGCGTGACCGAAAGCTTGTAGAACGGAGCATATCGGCTTGAATACCTGAGTGGCAAGGAAATATCGAATACATGGAATGCTTCACATTTAAAAATGTATTACTGTTGATAACACTATCAATAAAACAAGTGTTTCACGCCACTCCAGCTAACCGATCGATGGGGCTCCCTATGGGACCCGAGCAAAGCCTGACCGATCAAGGTGCGGGCTTCCACGAGGAAGCCCCGCTCGGTCAACAGCGATCCGAGCGATCTAATTAACCCTACGGGTAAATAAGTGACACGAGCTGTCAGCTATGATCAAGGCACGACGCCAACGATCTAAAGGAATTAAAAAATGAACGCGTAATAAAGTCGAACCGTTCGTGTTGTAAGCGTAACAATCAAACCAAGTCAACAACACAATCGATAGAAGAAATAAGACTAAGTAAGAAGTCATGGGTTGATCACTCGATTGAAGTCAAACACAAAATAGCGGCCAATCGTCACACTTGTTCAAACACTAAGTTTACAAAATGGGCCGATGGCCTCGCGCGTTAACATCAAACTATTAAAGGATAGGCCGACCGCCCCAAACATACAATGATAAATAAAGATCAAATGGTCGATCGCCAGCAACGACGATAAATAAAGATCGAATGGCTGATCGCCAGCAACAACGATAAATAAAGATCAAATGGCCGATAGCCAGCAACAACGATAAATAAAGATCAAACGGCCGATCGCCAGCAACAACGATAAAAGAAGATCGAACCAACAGATAGAAAGGAAAAAGTTACTTGCCATATACATGTAAATGTTTGTCAAAAAATGGCCTAATAACCGATCGAGCGTGATCGACCACGAGGCCGATCGAACTGGATCGGTTATATCAAAATATACACAAAATTAAATTAAACTAAGAGTCATCAGCAGAGGAGCGGTCGCTTCATCAAGCCGGTCGAAAACTCTTTCTAGTTTCCCTTCAACCAACCCTAAGTGAACATCGAACCGATCGGGGGAGCAGTGGTAGAAGAAGACGACTTAATCGACGGCGTTCTGGAAGCCCATCTCGTATTGAGCAAAGACTTGCTCATCGGCAATACGCAGCTCGGCCTGATACTCTTTAGCCTTTTTCTGCCAGTCAGCAGCCGATCCAACGGCGGCCAAATGCTCCAATGATAAGTCATTAAAGCGCCTTTGAAGTTTTTGCAGCTCGTCGACCGCCTCCTTGGCCTTCAGCTACTCCTCCTTTGCCTGATTGTCAGAAGCTTTAAGTAGGCCGACGCACTTAGCATGCTCGGCCTTCATGACACTCATCCGATCGAACTGGGTCTTCAAGTCCGATGCAGAAGCCTTCACCTCTTGGAGCTCCACCTTTGTCGCCGCGAGCTTCTTCTCTAGGCTGTCGATCCTGCTCCGATCGGCCCGGGGAAACTTGGTATATATTGCAGACAACCTAAGGGTCAATTCCCCGGCCCTCCGCAAAGCCTCCTCTTTAGATACGTCTTTCAGCATGTCCTTGACGCGAGGACCCAGGTGGAAGAAGACCTCCTCCTCAAGCCGAACCTCGCTACTAAGGAAGGCGGTGGCCAAGGACTCGGAAGCCTCGGCCTTCTTGCTCCTCTTCGACGATCGGCCAGCGGGGGAGTCATCCCTCTTAGTCTTTTTTCTATTATTCGCCGCAGCGACAAGAATAGTAGAGCTGGGGGGATGACGACAAATCGAGGCCGAGTGACAACAATTGAGGCACTGGTCGACGCATTAGTTGCAGGAGAAGGAGCCGTCGATGGACCACCGGGAACACTCTGAAGGGGCGCGGGCCATGAACTCAGCATTGGAGACCGTCGTTCGGGCCATGATATCTACAAACAAGAAAAAACGCGTAAGTTAATAGCAACTCCTACAACGATCGGGAAGATCAGAACAACTAACCATAAACCGACCTCGGCAAGTCCAGAGAGCGGAGGCATTGGATCAACGGCCTCGGTGGGATCTTATCGGGGAGGGTCTTGAGGACGGCTAGGTCAGCCCGCTCGGCGGGGGTTAAACGGTCCTCTGTCCAGGGATCAGTAGGCGGAGGAAACGCCGTCTAGTACAGGGGGAACTTCGACCGACCATCCACATCGAATATGTACTTTCTGCCCCGGCCGGGAATCGCAACCTTGAGAAAGTTGGTCTTGAAACCCTTGTACGAGACAAGGTAGAGGGTGAACAAACTTTTGTTTGCCCCAAGAAAGGAAACCCAGCCTTTGGACGTGGTGGGTTGGGTTTTATAGAAGTGCAGGAACAGAGGCATGGTGGCTGTCAGACCGGCCGCTCGGCAGAGAACCTCAAAGGCCTGCATTGACACCCAGGCGTTCGGGTGTATCTGGGTCGGCGCGTATTGAATTTCCGGTAGAACCGCCATTTGCTAGTCGGCGAACGGCACGGTCAGACCCAGATCGTGGAATAGGCAAGCATAGACATAGAAAAACTCTAGCTTCGCCGCTCCCTTGCCATGGCAGACCCTCTCGTTACTGGCACACACCTTTACCCGGAGAAACCCGTCCTCCACCTCGTCACTAAAAACCTTAGTCCGCTCCACCAGGTCCCCGAGATCGTTACCCCATCGGAACCTCGTCGCGTGCGTGCGCGGCTCGTAAGGGGCCCATTCGTATCCCTGCACCTCCGTCAAATCGGCCTGCTCCCCCTCATCGCGGACGTCGATGCTGATGACGTCCCCACTTTCTTCTGAAGCGACGATTTGCTCCACCGCCTCGATGACCGGCTGTTCGGCTTCTTGGCTCCCGCTACGAAGGACGGAAGAACCCGCTGAAGTTGACACCCCTCGAGCGAGGTCTCCGCGTCTGAGGAGCTGAACAAAGCGGAGATCGACCCACCGCCCCCGGACACCTCGACCACCCCACCCGAGGATCCGTCTGAACTCGATGCGTTGGAAGACATTATTACCTGTAGAAAGAAGAAGACGATCGATGGCTCGGGTAGAAAGAGAGAAGAAAGGCCACACACACCTATTTATAGAAAGGCCTAGGAACACGTGGCAGCACCAGGACCACACGATCACGCGTAGATCAACGACCCGTACTTCACAACGCTTTGCATCCTAACTGACAGGCACGATCTACGAAGCAAGATAATTGTCAGGGAACCCCTTCGGCCAATCGACACTACAGTCTTTGCAAATCTTCTCGCTCCACCTTCATCATTGCTCAAGGCTGGGGGGCTTGTGTACCGTATGCCCCATCGGGCCATCGGCCATGTGCAGTCCTCCGGTCCATCGAACAAGGCTGGGAGGGCTTGTATATAAAACATGTCCACCGGTCGAACGGCCCCACAAATGAACTATATAGGACCATCGGTCGATCTGTCCTACGTATGAATTACATGGTACTCCGTAAGGGACCATCGATCAATCGGTCTCGCAAACGAACCATTCATTACCTCGTATGAATTACGCATCGCTATAAAGGACCATCGGTTGCTCTGTCCCACACGAACAACGCTTTAACTTGTAAAGGACAATCGTTTGATCGGCCCCCAGGTCGATCGCGCATCAACCCATAGAGATTCATCGGTCGATCAGTCTCCTAGCTGGTTCGCGTAACGCCTTATATGTGACCATCGGTCGATCGACTGTATAGATTAATTATTCACTAAGTTGTTAAAATCAAAAGATAACCAGTCTAATCAAGCGGCCATCGGTAGAACGGCCAAATGAGACCAGTCAACTGGATTAATTAACGTTAAACAAGTTAGTAATTTTGATTAGAGGATCATTGGGCCGTGATTAAGGAACCCTAATGATGGCTTCTTCTTGTCTCCATTAAAGCTTGCATGAAGAATCGAGGCTCCATGGATGGTGTTGGATGCGGAAGCATGAAGGAAAGAAGCTTAAGGTGTTTGGTTTGGTGTAGGTGAAAGGATTCTTAAGAGAGGTGAGGCCAACTCCTAAGGAAGAAGACTAGAGTAAACTAGAGAAGAGTTTACTCTAAGGTGAGCTCAAAAGAGATTTATGCACAAATTTGGGCAGCAATTCATTACTCAATTTCAAGCTGAAAAATACATCTCCTAAGCCTTCTATTTATAGGCTAAATTGAGACCAAGGAGTCTCCAAAAAGTGGAGGGAAAAAGGAGGCTAGAAAGTTGAATTTTGGAGCCAAAAAGGAGCATATGGGAGGTGTGACTTCCCACCTAAGCAAGTCACACTTGTCTTGCCATGGGAAGCTAACTCTCATCCTTGGAGAGCAAGTTTGAGAAGCTTCTAGGATTTTCTAGAGTAGACACACTACTCTTGGCCCATTTTGCCCAATTCCCCTTTTTGGTCCAAAATTACTTCTAAAGCCCAATTTCCTCTAAGGCCCAATACATGGCCCAAATAAAACCCTATTCTACTGGGCCCAAAATACAAAGCCCAAAATAAAATCCTAATCTAGTATTTACAAGCAAAATTTCTTAGACTAGGTCTTCACATCTTCCATGGCCCATGTGAAGTTCATCTTGGGCCTTGCATGCGCATTTAAGGCCCATTCCTCTTGTATTCTCCTAGCCATGGCTCTTGTTGTAGGTCCCTTGGCTCGAGGCATCTCATCAGACCTTCCAAGCAATGCACTAAGACTCGTCTCGACTCATCCTGATACATATAACCTGGTCGGATTTAGCGGATGCTTGCACTTGTGGTGGATACCTCTGCGCACCCCCAAGCTGCTCACCCCCGAGCTATGTGTTACAAGTGTTACAATGAATCAATTTTCCCTCAGAGACTCAAGGATTTACACATTGACACAGACCAAGCATAACAGTCAATAAATTAATCATTTCCATGCACAGGACTCTCATGCCAATCTTCATAACCAAATTTCCTCATTCAAATTTAATGTAGAATCCCATTCCAGCTCATCCATCCCTAACCATAAATATAACATTTCACCTCATGCCAATACCGTGCCATTTTGATACCAACCATCTCATGTTTATTATATATCAAGCATTATTCAAAAATCCATTGTTCATAACTCATACACCCTCCCACTCATGCATACTCATTTCCCTCATGCCATCATATAATAGTACAATCAAATATAGGGCAAACACCTAAGAACAAGAAGAACACCAATCTGAAATGAATTCTCGCCCAGCTCCTCGTTCAGGCTGAAGGGCCTCGCCCAGGAGAGAGAGACTCTCGCTCAGGCGAGCTCCCTTCGCCTAGGCAAGAGCTCGAGAATCTGGAACAGTGGCCTTTACACGTTCTCCCTTAGGCGAGACGCTCCTTGCCTGAGCGAGACGCTCGCTTGCTCAAAACTAAGCGGGTCGCCTGAGCGACTCTTCGCGCGAGAAGGCTTGGGCGAGCCTCTGCTCACCTTGCCTAGGCGAGACAAGCTCGCTTGGGCGAGATTATCAGTCCCCGCCATTGTCCGTACCTGCAGCAGTTGTATTTTCACAAACCAACGACAACACAACCCATTCCATGTATCCACAACAACATACCAATTCAAGAATCATGAAAATACAAACAAAACAAACCGCAATCGCATCAAACAAAAGGGTTCTAGCTTCCCTTACCTGGAAGTAGCTAGAAAGTTCCTTGACTCTAACTAGCGGAGCACAATAACTCAAAGAGTGGACTTGCGAACTGAACAAGACAGTGGAACAGAGTTAGGAACTAAGCTCACGGTGAAACCCTACTGTAAAAACGAACATATGCTCAGGGAGGTTCATATCCTAATACTCTTGTGTGGAGATATGAGCGAGAAGGTTCGTATGTTTTGTGCTCACACTTGAGAGATGCTGCGAGCGGGGAGGTTCGTAGTTGGTGGATCACATGCGTTGGACTACGGGCGGAGAGGTCTGTAGAGTTGGACTATGAGTAGGGAGGTTCGCAGAGGCAGGACTAAGTCCAAGTAGGTTCGTGGGAGCATCATATATCCTCGATCCATGGTCAAAGTAATTGCTTGTGTGGTGTGGATGCACGTGGTCTATAATGCTTCAATGATACCTTAAAGGTCGGCTTGCTGGTGTTCCTTGAGTAGTGGCTCGGAATCTATCCCTTGAGTTGTGGCTCGGGATAAGGGTTAAACACGTAGCATTCCTTGAGTTATGGCTCAGAATGACATCCCTCGAGTTGTGGCTCGGGATGGCGCATGAGCACGAGAAACTCTTGAGTCGTGGCTCGAATGGCGAGTGTTGCCGGTATGAGTGTGCGAGTTGTGGCTCGTACGGTGGGTCTAAATAGATTGCCCTCCTTGGTATGAGACCAACAGTGATAGAGGTCGTACCCCCACCAAATTAAAACAGATTAAATACAGTATGTGAAAGTTGAACCAAGTCATCTCCCAACGACCAATGTTCTTGTTCAAAGCTTCAAATTTCCAGATTCAAACACAACACTGTAACACAAGGAGGGGGGTTTGATAGATTCGACCAAAATTTAATTCACAAAATTGCAGAGAAATTTAACAGTTATATGAAAACACAATGATTCCTTGATTCAATTGAAAGTCCACCAATCATAGATTACCAAATTAATTGTTCTATTCAAATTTGCTCTCATGAACCCTAAGTAATCAACTAAGCAAAAATTACCATGGATTCATTATGTCATTAAGCACAATAAATTTCAGGCAGTTAACACCCACATATTAAAGCAAGCTGTGACATAACTCATAAACGTGAAAAACGAAAGGAACACCTCCATGGACACCCACCAAAGCTTGAAAACTTGAAAATAAAGGTTGGAAGAGATGAAGTCTAGCTGGCATGCCCAAATGACCTAAATTTCTCGTGGTCAAATCAATTCAGCCACTACTATTTACAAAAGTGCCACTACTAGGTGTAGAATTACAAAAATGCCACTACTAAGCCTCAAATGTTGGCCCATTCACTTAGATGACGTGAAAATGACGTGGAAATGACATGGCAACTCTCTTCATCTGAAGATTAATGTCCAAGCTCCAAAATTGCTTCACCCAAATACTTAAAAATAATTAAAAACAAAAATTAGGCCAAATAATGTGAAATTAACCCAAATTTGGAACAGTGGCCCAATAAAGCCCAGTAGATGAAAACACACTAAAGATAAACAATTAAGCACTGAACAACAATCAAATGGGTACACAAAGGCTAGTGGAATGGAGGGGAAATAATGACTCATCAAACGGGTTTGGTAGTCTTGGAACCTTACGAATGATATTCGTAATGGGAAGTCCATCTGGCGTTACAGAGTGTTGTCCGTAGCATGGTTTTCCGCACGTGTTCTACCAGTTATGGCTGGTAGGTGTGGCAACAAGACATCTTGAGGTATTCATTAGAAGATATAGAACATGGGTAACATGGTAGTGATCACGTGTTATGGAATCAAAGGATGGAAATTCCTTTGGTGTGTTCGTGTTGCTATAATTGTTTCATATTATGTGTATGGTTTAAACTGTTAGCTCATCCTATATGTTGTAGGTGGATTTGTTGAGACATAAAATCGGAGCGTGGGCTATCATGGGAACATTTCTATAGAGAGTTTATTTTATTAATTTTAAGGTTTCTCTTATAATCAATTGAATTAGAGAAATTGGTTTTATTATGAGACGATTTTTGATAATATATTGAATTTTATAATAATTGATTATGAGCTAGTTTTTATTATGAAATAAAGTTTTTATATTTCCTGTGTTTTGGAAAATGGATCTTAATAAATGAGGTTTTAATATTAGTATCCTATTTTATTAATTAAATTCGTAATATCCTATTTTAATATTAACTCACCAGACCCATCTACAACATCATCTACTCCCGTGTACCGCGTACACGATCATCGTCAAAGCACAAGCATATAGGGTGAGCTAACAATTTAAACCATACACATAATATGAAACAATTATAGCAACACGAACACACCAAAGGACTTATAGTGTTTTAACTCTTTTTAATAAAATTTGAAAAATATATTTAACATATAATAGTTACTGTATGTTACTTATTATATAGAAATTAATACACAACATTTAATATTTAGTATTTATTATTTATTATATGATATTTATTAGCATTTACATCTCTTTAATAATACACAATCATCACAAGTAATTGGACCTCGTGGCCCAAGCTCACATAGGTAAGGGTCAAAAGATTAACTCGTGTAAAAAATAAACTTTTCCATTTCTATATGCATGATAAATTGACTTTTAGAAGATTGATTTGTTTCTAGTGATGTTCAATCCTTTAATTCATTGTAAATATGAAATAAAATAATCCAAAACAAGTTTTGAAATTACTCAATTTTGTCTAGGAGTGCAAAAGGATAAGTGTGAAGGTGTGATGAGTTCATATTTTTTCCCCGATTTGATATGTAATTATGAATCTTTGGTTGAATTTCAGTGCTGAAAATATTGATTTAATTAGGATACGTAATAATTGAGCTTATTGAATTGGTGACATAAAAATGTATTAAAAATTGTTTTTTAGTTGTATTAAATATTTTTGGATATTCTAATGTTTGTTCATGTAGTTAAAGTTAGTTAAGATTAAGCTCATTTAGGTATGAAAATAAATTGCTCAAAGTCACAAAATACATTCAAATAAGCCAAAATCACCAAGTTTTGAAACATTATGTTCTACACCCCCTAATTTACTCATACACTCTACCATTTTCAAATGAGCCATCCAAAAACCCATTATGCACCCTGATATGTCCAACCTTGCTACCTCTCACAAAATTAGACCCAAATGTGTCCATTATCTTCCACTCACTAAATTGTCCAACCACATCACACCACGTCATCATCTTTTTTACTTCTCCGAAACAGAAACCCTAACCTCTTCTTCAATAGAACCACTACAACGTTGGAACTTCACTGTGCCGTCAACCGTGTTTTTACCTATAACAACTTGTTGGAGCATTGCCAAGCACCGTGAATGTCCCTCCATTGTCAGCCTCGCTACGCTAGAAAATGCAACCTACAACATGATGCATAACACAAATTCACGTCGTCGTCAACCAACACAGATTCATCAACCATCTCCACTGCGAGCAAATCATTCCACGACACCACGACACAAAAAACGTGAGTCACCAAACTTGTCGTAACAGACCTGCACCGCACCTTTCATCAAACTCAAAGAGCAAACTCTAGCCACCATAAACGCAGTAGTAGCGCCTTGAATTGGTTACTATAGTTACTGATGATTATTGAACACTAAAATTTGTCACAATTTATAAATTTTCTTGTAGTGAAATTATAAAAGATGCCAAATTGAACATCGTAGATTCTTTTATGACATTCACGATTAGGTTTTAATTTCTTAGTCTTCTAGATATGTTATTATAACTTTGATTATTTTAATCAATTTATTTTTATAAATGACATATAATAAATGCTAATAAATGTCATATAATAAGTAATAAATATGTCATATTAAATGCTATATAATAAGTAATAATAGTTATTATATTTTAAATATGTTGTTCAAATTTTATATAAAAGATTTAAAATAATAAATGAGAAGAAACAAAATGAGTATTATATTTGTTTATACATTCATGATTATATATATATATATATATATATATATATATGTATATGTATGTATGTTTGACTATATTATTCGTTAAAAATGTTATTAATTTGACGTTTCAATCAATTTATTATATATATATATATATATTTGTGTATCAAGCTATTGTGTTGGGTAATAGTTGTGAAAAAAAATGATCCATGTGTTGTTGTTTGTCCTGTATTTATGGAGTAGTCATGTTAGCTATAAAGTTGATGGAGATTCATATATAGTAAAAGAGGATTTGGAGTTCGAGAAACAATTTGAGCTTATTAATAAGCCTCCTATTAAGAGTATTCATGTGTGTCTAAACTTTTTAATATTTCATGATATGTTTCCTTTAGTTGATATCACACTACATGGTTTAATAATTTTATTTGTATGTGTTTTAATTTGTATTTGATAGACGAAGTTCGGACACATTGTTGATTGCGTTGACATTTACAAACAACCATCATTTGACCATCCTTTACTAAAGGGCCATAAGTTGCAGGTATATAATTAAAACCTTTAATTACGAAAAAATTTGACTTTCATTTTTCATTCTAATATTTGGGGTTAACTTTCAACCCTTTTTCTACCATAATTTCTATGGTCTGAAATTTGTTTCTTGATTTTTTTACTTTTAGAGAAAACCAAACTTTCAAAATATGACTCGAGAGACAAGGCAGAAAAATTTAGGAACTAGAACCATTTTTGGATTGGGTAAGCATGAGTGTCCGATGGGGACTATTCCTATAATGAGAACAACAAAAGATGACCTTATTAGAGAAAAATCATTACTCAACGACCATATATTGGTTCAAGACGTTCCTGGTGTTCATGTAAGATCTTTTCACAAAAGTAGTTTAAAATGTTAGTACTTTATTTATTTTTAATTGTATTCCATCTTTTTTTTTCATTTTGGTTATTTATCTAAATATATTAATTTTTTTAGCTTGCAGAAGTTTCCCTTAAACCAAATTATGGTCCTTATTACGGAGTCGGGGGTATAAATACTATTTATAATCCACGAGTTGATACCAAGCTTCAAATCTCTGTCTCATTTATGGGTTCAAAATGGTCCGAAAGAATCCACTAACAAAATCTCATTAGGATGGCATGTAAGTTGAAATTTTCACAATTAGCATTTTTGACATATGCATGTCGATGTGTGTGTTTTCGTGGGCGTAGGTGTATGTATGCGTGTGGGTGTTGTGTTTGTGTGTCCATGTGTATGTGTTTGTGTGTATGTGTTCCACTACTAAAAAACTCATACTTTCTACCCATTTTGTTGTGATTTTGTTTTGTAGAAAATACTTATACATTTTGTTATGAAAAAAATTGCATGAAATTGCTCCCATTTTTTTTGCAAAATATTTTGTATAAAACACTTTTCACAACAAATTTTGTAGGAAATACTTATAAATTTTATAATTTTGTAGGAAATAATTACCCAAGAAGGAATTACCTGCCAATAAAGATTCTTAACAAAAATATTTGAAAAAAAGTCTTTTCTTCCAAATTTCTTTAACAAATTTGCAAGAAAAATTTCATAAAATATGAGAATTTTTAATAGTGTCGCACGTGTGTGCATGTGTGTGTGGTTGTGTTTGTGCATTTGGATAGATGCATATGTTGAACTACGTATGGACTAAGCAGGGTCATGACCCCCCAATTTATTTTTATATTTATATAATTTAGTATATAATTTCAAAACCCCCAATTTTGATAAAGTTTTATGCCTTTATATTTATATATGAAGAAAAAGTCTTTTTTTGTTCCACATTTATTTTTCAATTTTATCTTTTAAATATTTTTTAAATAAAAATAATTATTTTATTAATATTATCTTTTAAGTGATTATTTTTTCAATTTAATTATTTTTTGAAACTTAACCATTATAAATGAAAATTAATTATAGTAAAAGAAAAATTAATCATATTTAATTTTATAATCATAATAATAACAATAATTATAATAATAAGTAAACACAATGTTTTTACTAATTTATATAAAAAATTTGGAATTACTCTTTTGTTTTCTATTTTAGTTCAAAAATAAAAGGTTGGTCCTCGAGTTTTTGTAATCTGAATTGCAATTTTGTCATTTTTGAAAACATGATGCAATTTTGTCATTTATTAGTGTAATTGACATAATCCTAGTGTTAATTTTGATGAAAAATTCTTGCTCCACTTTAAGAAATCAAACGAAAAAGATCAAATTGCATCCATTTTTAAAAAAATTGACACCAAATTGAGACTAAAAGAGTAATTCAACCAAAATTTGGATACCCCAAAATATTGGCTAAAGATCTGCCACTAGGTAGGTGTGTATATATGGGTGAGTACATGTGTGCATGTGTAACACATGCATGCATGTGAGTATGAGTGTATTCATACGTTTATACATGTGTAATGCAGTCATGCATGTGAATGTGAGTGTATTCATACGTTTATACATTTGTGTGACTTAATTGCTATTAATTTGAAAAAAAGAATAGAATATTCTAATTAATCCAATCATTACTATCAGGTGATTCCACAACTATACGGTGATTATGAAACCCATTATTATACCTCATGGACGGTAAGAACATATCATTACATTTTGTTTACACTTGCTTAGTTTATAGAAATGAAACATAGATGTGCTCCCTTAATAAGTTTTTCTCACTCAATGAAGGATATGTTTTTCTCTTTTTGATTTCATGTATAAGGATATAATTATGTCTTTACAATAGATCCTAAATAAGTTTTAATTAATTAATGTATCATATTAATATCATTATTCAAAATTTGATATGGTTTTAAAAATTTACAGTCAGACAACTACAAGAAGACAGGATGCTACAATATTCGATGTGCAGGTTTTGTTCAAACTAACAAAGAACTTTACCTCGGTGCACCCATAACCACCGTCTCTCATTATGAAGGACCATTTTATGCATCTGTCTTTTCTATTTCCCAGGTCATAATCATTGTATATAACTTTCACTACAATAAAAAGATAGAACTAGATTTAAGTCATAAGATATCAATATATTTTGATTTCTTGAATACACTTTTTAAGTGATTTCATATAGTGATAAAAAAAAGTAATATTATACGGTAGACATAATTAACACTAGGCATGATATATATTTTATTTGGTAAAAGTGTGTGTATGTTTTCAGGATCCCATGACCAAAAATTGGTGGATAAGTATAGGGAATAAGTTTATTGGATATTTTCCAGCAAAATTGTTCTCAAACATGAGCTCAGTTGATCAAGTAGGGTGGGGTGGAAGAAAAAGAACTCATCCTGGTACTCATAGTCCTCAAATGGGGTCTGGACATTTTCCTCGTGATGATAATCCTAGGCACGCTTGTTTCTTTAAACAGGTTTCAATTCAAGATAATGAAAGAAAAACTCATGGAGCTAAAGTATATGAAACTCATTCCTTCACTGACAATCCCTATTGTTATGATGTTAGATACTATGGAGATAAAGGACCCGACTTGGGTTACTTTCTCATGTTTGGAGGACCTGGTGGTAATTGTGGCAATTAATTTGCTTTTTAATCAAACTCTAGATGAATAAACTACTTTTATAATATTCTCTTTTTTAGTGGTAGACTAATAATTTTATTTTTCATCTTTTAATTTAGTTTTAAAATAAGTTACAAAACTTTTATTTATAGGTAGACAATTATACTGACAAATTTTACTAATGTCAGTAACTTAGAAATAAACTCCCACTAATGGATTTTTATGTATGTAACATTACTTTACAATAAAGTTATAATTTAGGATGACAAGAAAAGTTATAAATTGTACATGTTTAGCGGAAAATGATATTGTCAAATTCATAGGTAAACAAAAGTTTATATTTTAATTTTAAATTCATAAATCAAAAAATCAATTGTCCAAAATTTACAAGTAACAACAACAAATAAAATAAATTACAGTTTTTAACATTTATTTTAAAACAAATTAATAAAATAAAATCTCGAGTTCTACCCATCCTCTCGTCGATCTAGTCCATGTCAGAAACATTTGCATTATCATCTGCTCTCGTATAACACACAAGTTATACAATCATCGCACATAAAAAAAATTGACAAACAAACAAGGGTAAGCTAAGCACAAACAATGATATATAAAAGAAATTTAGCAGAATAAGACATTACAAGTAATACTAAACATCACACCCAACTAAGTAAAATACTTAAAGATGGTAATCATAATCACGCTCTAGATTTCTTGTCACTTGTTCCTAGTTCCCTAGAAGCAAATAATATGAGTTAACTTGCTCTAGCGGCACGAACTTGACTTCTCTACTCCTCAGCAAATAAGTCGAAACATCTTTCCCTAAGACCCGCGAAATTTAATTAATTAAATAAATAAATAACTAATAAATGTAGGTAGTGGGAGTATTTATGACATTAAATGTTAATTATAATAATGTGGAAAAGTACTAGCTCAAATGGTTGAAAGTACTTGGTTGTGTTGAGAAAACTTGAGTTCAAGTCTTATGTGTGTCGAATTGTGTGTTATTTTAACTATGAATTATTTTAATAATATAATTGATCATGATGAGTGATAATAAAATCCTAGATTTATAGGAATTATCATGAAACATGAATTGGTTGGTTGGTTGTGCATTATCTTGACAATTATATGGTTTTGTGTTCGAACCTTGGTAGACCCAAATTAAACTTTCTTTTTGCCAAAATTCTCTTTGGCATGAATGTGAAGGGCTAGAAACCCTAGCTAACAAAGGGGCAGCCAAGGAGTTGGAAAAATAGCCATTAATGGACTTTGAATGTCAATTAACATCTTGATTAAATGAAATTCGTTTTGGAACATTAACCTACCATTAAAACACAATTAAAAGACCAATTGAGGGTGAGAAGGAAGGTTTTTTAGTCTGTCATTGATGAGCAAGGTAAGGAGAGGAAATTGAGAGTTGTCACTATGTTCAAACTAAGAGAGTGAGTGTTGTTCGTCTGAGGAGCAAAAGCGGCGACCATTGTTGATCAAGGTGGAACTCTAGACTCATAAATTTTTAGCACGAAATCCAGGTTAGAGGAGTTGTACCTCTCGTTTTTCTAGTTTAATAGTGTAAACATGTATACAATGTGATGTATGATTGCTTGATTCTTGTGTTTTCTAGAATTGGGTTGAGTTTCTGGAAATTTTCCAGAAACCTCCTAGTAGGCCTTTGAAGCCGCGAAGCGAGCATTTATGGGTTCCTGATGGGAACTGCCTGGCGGTGATGAATTGCCGCCAATCAATGCATGGATGTGTGGAATATGGTTTTTTCGTGAAAAAAATGTTGTTTCTCGTGTTTTTTGCGAAGCAGGGACTGCCGGGCGGTGGTTTCCTACCGCCAGGCAGTAGGTCTCTTGTGTATTTTTGTTAGGCGACAAGATCCAGTCGTTGGGCGACTACGTTTTTCAAGTCTGCGTAGTTTTCGTAAAACTGCATTTGCCGGTAACTGTGTGATTTAGATGAAATTTTGAAAGGTGATTCCTAACATGTTGTTCTCTACTTTGAACGGTGGAGATTTGAATTGGTTTTTTGTATCTAGAGATATATGTTACTGATGATTGGTAGTTTGAGTTCCTTAAGAGTATGATTAGCAATGGATGCTTAAGTGTGCTTAAGTGTTGGTATGACCTTGATTGGTTAATGTACACACACACACACACACACACACACACACACATATATATATATATATATATATGTGTGTGTGTGTGTGTGTGTGTATGTGTGCGCGCGCCTGCGTTTGGTGTAAGACCCGAGAAAAAATTAGACTAAAGGAATACATCTGGAAAAAAATAATGGCTTGATTAATATTGTTGATTTATTTAATTTAATTAGGTTATTAAATTATGAAATATAAAATAATTATTATTTGAGTGATTTAAGTTATTTTGGTATTTATAATAATTATTTAAGTGATATAAGTTATTGTTTTTTTTAATTTTAATATCATATATAATGTTGCCAATATGTGTATATAAATAATTGATGTGTTGTATGTAATGAGAATGCATCTGTTTAAGTGCCTAGCGCCTTGAGTTGTCTGTGTAGGTACATAGGTTCAAATCTGGCCGAACTAATATAGTGGTTTTAATTAGTTTTTCTCTTTCCTTCTTTATTTGGTTGTGCGGCCCACAAAAAATTCTTTAGTTTCTCTCTCCTCAAGTTGTTTACGTGAAGCCACAAAAATTTCTTTAGTTTCTCTCTCCTCAAGTTGTTTACGTGAAGCGAATGTTGCAGGTTTATCTTTTATTCATTTTTTTCTCTCCTTCTTGCCATTCATGCACAGTATGCAAAATATATATATATATATATATATATATATATATATATATATATATATATATATTCCATATTTCTCCTAAAATCAGTTTAAAGGTTAGGGTTATTGGTTTATAAACATGTACCGGCACATTATAGATTGAAAATAAAAACGGTTAAATCACATATTTTATTTGTTTAAATATAAATAGAAAAGACTAGGAATAATAAGAAACAAAATCTAGTTTTAAATATTAGGGTTTTGAGAAGGAGAAAAGGAGAGTTAGAGAAACGGAGAATCCTAGAGAGTGAAAGAGGAGGTTGCGGGAGTGAAGAAACATGTAGCAAAGAGACCATTAGATAGGGGAAGCCAACCTTGCTTTCTTCTCTTGTTTTCTTAATGCTTGATGAATGAAGCTTGACCTTGTCTTTATCTCTCTTTACATTTGTGTTGATTGTATGATTTATGAACATAGCTTGTTGTGTGTATGCCATGTTTCTCGTTTTTTTCTTGCTGTGCATGTGTGGCTGTAAGGGTGATGTTTGAACGTAAGTTTTAGCATTCATAAATTTGGGTACATGGTATTTTGGGGTAGTAATCGGAGATTGTGTAGCCGTGCTTGCCTTGTTACAACCACAATGAAAACAAAAGGAACTTAGGTGCGTGACCAGTCTTTCTTCGTTTGTTTTTACTCTGCCACAGTTGTTGTTTCATGCAAGGTTACATTTGGTTGGCTTTCTAATGTGTTAAAAATCTGGGTTAGTTTTGTTGTGGTCCTCTAATTTCCGTAGCATGCATAAAAGGACATTTATTTTAGTTAATGACATAATTTCTCCTTCGTGTTTTCTTATAGTCTTGTAGTGAATACTTTAGTTGTCTTTTGAGCATGATCGTGGGCATCATAATAGTCCTGGGGCAGTTTTAAATTTTACCTGCAACCTGTGGAAAGTTAAGTTGTAACTCACCATACACTTTTTAGACACGTAAAAAACTTCATTTATAAAGGGAAATTGCATACATAATTCCCTCCCAATTTTAGTCGACCCTCCCACCTTGTGCACACCAATAGGAGAACCAATAACCTATTCTTGTAAATCAACTAATTATGCATTGGTGGGAAAAGTTCCTTGGGACAATTTTAAATTTAATCTACAACCCATTCAAAGTTAAGTTGTAACCCACCATACACTTTTTGAACATATGTAATTTGCTTGATTTATAAAGGCCAGTTGCATACAACATTGTACCCCAACACCTGAGTACACACACAAATTTTAGTCTGGCTTACTACAAAGCTATCATTTTCACTTACAAGACATAACATAAAAAATTATAACCGTCAACAAAAATTGAAAAGTACTAATGAAATTATATTGTTCATGAATATAAAGGTCCCAACTTAGCGAAATAATATAAAATTTTGACATGCTATTGAAATAACTACAAATACCAAAACTCTTTACAACTATTTTTTCAACCTCGCAAGTATAATGCAAGGAGAGTTTGAAATGTCAATGATGGGAGAATTGACATTGTTACTGGGAATGCAAATCAAGCAAATGGAAAATGGAATATTCATATCACAGTCCATGTATTGTAAGAAATTTGGAATGAATACTACTAAGGAAGCAAGTACTCCTATGGGAACATCTTGTTATTTGGATAAAGATGAATCAGGTATGGAAGTTGATCAAACCATGTTTTGAGGTATGATAGGTTCTCTACTATATCTTACTACAAGTAGGCCTGATATAATGCAAGTTGTATGTGTGTGTGCTAGATTTCAAGCTAATCCAAAAGAATCACATCTTACTACAGTAAAAAGAATTTTAAAATATTTAAAAAGAATTGCTTGTTTTGGACTCTAGTATCCATCAAGAGCCTTCCCTATTTTAATAGGCTATTCTGATGATGACTATGGTGGTTGTAAAATTGATAGAAAGAGTATCAGTGGTACTTGTCCTCTTTTAGTAATCATTAGTTTCTTGGCACTCCAAGAAACAAGCTTGTGTGGCTTTATCAACTACTAAGGTCGAATACATTGTTGTAGGCAATTGTTGTGCTCGGATTCTATGGATTAAACAACAATTAGAGGATTATAATATCTATCAAAATCATATACCTCTAAAGTGTGATAATACAAGTGCCATAAATTTAACCAAAAATCCCATAATACATTATAGAACAAAGCACATAGAAATTAGACATCACTTTTTAAAGGATCATATAAGTAAAGGAAATTTTGTGATAGAATATGTAGACACTAAGCATCAATTAGCTAATATTTTTACCAAACCTTTAGCCAAAGAGAGATATTAGAAGTATCTTAAAAGTGCAAAAACTTAAATTTGCTAAAATTCAGAAAAACAACACGTCAATAATCGATTATTGTTAGTTTTGAAATGGTTGAAAAGCCAAGAAGGGGGGGTTGAATTGGCTAGTTAAAAATTTAGGCTATCTTTGCAAGCTAAAAACCACCTTTAATTGAATAAATTAGATCACCAAGTTAGGATGCAAAAGGTGTTGGACATTCTACTTTCAGTCGATCAAAAACACAGTTAACATATTGATTTTACTAAACAAATTCTGTTCTGGTATAATCAATCGATTGAAACAGGAAAACAGTCGACTGAAATACTGGGAAAAATGAAGAAATGCAAATTCAAGCTTTAAACCAGGAACAATGCACAAGAATGATCAAGACTAGCTCTAAATGATTATACAGACATGCTCAATACTACAGATGTCATGAAAACATGCAAGAACATGAAAAGGATGATTAAAGCATAAGTTCTTGAAACTTTAAAATGAAAATGCAAGAGAGAAATGTTAGAGAAGAGAGGATACCACGAGATTTTTATACTGGTTCACTCAAACCTGAGCTACATTCAGTTTGTCAAGGCAACTTGAGCTTTACTTTGCATTATTTCAAAAGATTTACAAAGTATCTACCCTTACACTTTCAAAATATGCAAGAACACCACAAAAGACTCTTGAATCACACAAGAATCACAACATCACAGCAAGAACCCTCTTGTAGACCTAGAAAACCACCAGGCACACACACAAAGCTTGAGAAAGATCAAACCTGAGTGGTAGCAAAGCCCAGCCTACCACAAACCACTTTCTCCAAGCTTCAAACCAAGCCAAAAGCTCCAAGAATTGATCCAAGATCAATCTTCAACTTTTGCAAACTGTATGATCACGAAGGAGAGAGTTTCCACGAGTTTCCAGAGAAATTTCACGTTTAAAACTGATCAACTAACCTCTCTTTCGAAAATCACAGCTTTTATAGTCAAATTGTTACAAAATTCAACAGGTTGATTTCACTTTACTTAAGTGAAATCAGTCGATTAAAAACTAAATCAACTAAATGAATTTGTTGCAGTTTAAGACTACTGCAACCAACCTTTTAACTTGTTGAAAAACCATTCAACAGACTAAAAGAGACATTTTAACCTGTTGAAAAACCATTCAACAGATTAAAAGACACACCTAAGACCAAATACATCTAATTAATGGAACAAGGTCTACAATACAAATTATAAACTTCAAATACACTTTCTTAATGATGTAACTATGTTAAGAGCACACATTCCATCCTTGATCAACATGTACACCATGAAATCTCCTTTCGTTCATCAATGTAGGCTTCATTCCAATGGTAATGACTTCAAGATTGTTCAAAAGGGCTTCATTAAATCTTCATCAAATCTTCAAGAAGCATACCACCTTGGCTTCACATGTCAACAATCTCCCCCTGATTTGATGAAGCCAACCTCTATCTTCTTCTATTTTTCTTGTTCTATCTTCCATTGCAAATTGCTTCCATTGGTTGGATACCATTAAGTTGATGAAGTGACATCTAAGCTTGAGACTTGTGAACCTGAAAACATTTAGAGTAGCAATACACACAAGCTAGCAAGCACACACATATGCACATGCTCCCCCTATCAATAATATGGGTTCAAATTCAGATTTGATTATTAATTCCAATTTTAATGCTTCTACTTAGTTCAATGTGATAAATTTTCCATTTTACAGTTTTTCTCCCCCTTTGGATTCATCAAACAGAACAAATGCATAAAGAGAACAAGCATTGCATATCCTTTCATTAATATTTGAACATAATACAACAAATAGAAACTGAAACAGAGAAGAAAAATTATAAAGCTAATATAATCAGCCGACTGAAACGAAAAACAACCAACTGAAACTAACAGAGTTGTAATTGAAAAAGCACAAACACATGGATGCAATGCATGATCCTAAACAACCAACACACTCAGCCATCCTGAGGATCATTTTTGGTCTGGAATGAGTTCAGCATATCATGGATATCATGAATTTGGCCATCCAATGCATTGAACCTCTCATTGCAATAGTTGTGATGTGCATATTGGGATACATTGAGCTCAGGCAGTTGGTTCAGCACCATCCTGTCAAAATGTGAGTACACATGGCCTCTATCCTCTAGAGGGTTGTAGGGAATCAAGTCCATGGGTCCAATAGTTGGTTCTTCCTCTTGATTTACACCACTTGGGCCAGCTTCATGATCATGTGCACCACTAACTACATCACTAGTAGCTGTCCATCCATTTCCCACCTTGAGAAAGCCCATTTTGTGCAGATTTTGGTTGAAGGTATGGTTCAACAGTCCAGTTGACTCTTCTAGCTCATCCTCTACATCAATTCCAAAGTATTCAATGAATTTGGACACCAAAACCACATATGGCAGCCTAAAATCCGTGAACCTCTTGGCCTTGAGCATGTGATCACGAAACACATAGATCCAATCCACTTGAATGTTGTGTTAGATGCAGTACATGAGTATCAAATCTCCCTCATTCAATGTAGCATGGTTGCTACCACGTGGAACAAGGATTTTTGTGACAATCATACCAAGCAACCTTTGATCCACCTTGAGACCACCAACATGGAAGTGTTTGATTTCAGCAGTAGGATTCCTCAAGCATTGACCATAGTATTGCACCTTGTTGAATTCTGGAACAGCCCCAGTTTCACCTTTCCTCACTTTTACACTTCTTGTTTTGAGTCCAACCACATCTTTCCAGGCTCTCTTGTTGATCTCCATTTGAACACCCTTGATGCTAGACAACAACACATCATTTTTGTACTCCAAGTTGGTGAAAAACACCTTCACCAAGTCTGGATAGATTTTCCCTCAAAGTTCAAGGAATGTCTTCAACTTTTGATGCTTTAGTTGTTGAAATATGCTCTTAAAGCCTTCAACTCTCAGCCATGAGAATCTCAACACCTTAGGAATGCTGATCTATTTCTTATTCATCTAAATGAGGAACACTTGAATGTTTTCCTCATGATCCTTAAACCATGCTTCAATCCTCCCATGGCTTTCATGATTTAGAGACCTCGGGGTAGGAGGAGTGGAGTGCTTATCATCAGATTGGATAGCTCTTTGTTGATGACGAGGCATGATGAGTGTGGGTATAGCTGTTTCTATGAGAAGTATGATGCAAATGCAACAATACAAGTGCAGTATTTATAATTGAACAAGCTGATTTTCAGAAACAGTTGATTAAATGGTGCAGATTTTCCTAATTAATTCGTTTAAGGTTACCCAAATCAGTTTAATGCAGTCCAAACCAGTATCTCATGAATTCATGGTGTTTTCAATGTGTTTTTATGAGTGAATCAATCAGTTCAGATCATGTGAGCTGTATGCACATTGGAATTGTACACTAAACTTGATTTTTGGTCAAACAAATCAGAGAAAGCAACACATGGCTGATGAAATGGGCAGTTAAGAGCAGATAGTACCTGACAAAAAGATGCTTTCTTTGACTGGGTCAGCTTAATAATTCAATTTGTGAGTAAATGCATGGTTTAAGTATAATCAACACGTTGAAAAAGAAATTAGTCGATTAAAACAACATTAGAGCATCAAAGATTAAAACTAGAATCTGGTTAAGTGAAATGAATTGACTAATTTTGAAAATCAATTGATTGAAAATCGTAAAATTGAAATTCATTTTTCCAGATTCAGTTTTAATGAAATCAACATATTGAATTGTGAAAAGAAGCAGATTAAAAATCATACCAGATCAATATTTCATCATTCAGTGGCAGTTTAAGTGAAATAAACATGTTGAAATACAGAATCAACAGGTTGACAGATCATGTTTTTGCAAACAGAGGCAGATTTAAGTGAAATTAACATGTTGAAATGAAAAATCAAAGGTTGAATATGATAGTTTTCAACTTTTGCATACAACAACAGATTTTTATGAAACCAATGCATGAATACATAAGATTAACATGCTACAAACATATCATACCACATTTTTGATGTCTAATATGCCTAGTTCAGTTCTTAGCTTGTTAAACCTATCTTTAGCCAATGGTTTTTAAACAAATCCTCCAATTGATTTTCAGTTTTAACAAATTTGATTTCACAATGTCCCTTTTGAACATGATCATGAATGAAATGATGCCTAATCTCTATATACTTGGTTTTAGAATGTTGTATTGGATTCTTGGTTAAGTTGATTGTACTAGTGTTATCACAATACAAAGGTACCTTGCTTAGCCTTACACCATAGTCCAAAAGTTGATGCTTCAACCATATGATTTATGCACAACCATGTCCAGCAACAATATACTCAGCTTCAGTAGTGGAGAGTGCCCCACATGCTTACTTTTTGCTATTCCATGAGATTAGACTTGATCCAAGAAAATGACAAGTACCACTTTAAGGTATCCAATTTGCACCCTGTATAGTCCGAATCTGAAAAGCCACTAAGATTTATGTTAGAATCACATGGATACCATAAACCAACATTGGTTGTTCCTTTAAGGTAATTTAGAATCCTTTTAGCAGTCTTAAAGTGTGATTCCTTTGGATTTGCTTGAAACCTAGCATATAAGCATACTCTAAACTGAATATCTGGCCTACTTGTTGTAAGATAGAGCAAAGACCTAATCAACCCTCTATATTTGGTTGAATCCACTGGTTGGCCAGCCTCATCTGCATCCATAAGGAAATTTGTTGCAATTGGAGTGGTAGCTTCCTTGCAATCCTCCATTTTGAACTTTTTCAACAAGTCAAAACAGTATTTTGATTGATTTAAAAATGTTCCATGCTTGAGTTGCTTGACTTGCAGCCCTAGAAAGTAGGTAAGCTCACCCATCATGGACATGTCAAATTCTCCCAGTATAGCTGCAACAAATTCTTCATACAATGTGTTGTTATTTGAACCAAAGATGATATCATCAACATACACTTGAACAAGTATAACATCATTATCATGTTTTCTAATGAAGAGTGTTTTATCCATTACACCTCTAGCATAACCTTTTGATAAGAGAAAATTGCTTAGCCTTTCATACTGTCTTAGTGCTTGTTTCAAACCATATAAGGCCTTTTTCAATTTGAAAACATGGTTAGGATAGAGATGATCCTCAAATCCAGGAGGTTGTGATACATACACTTCTTCATTTAGAAAACCATTCAAAAATGCACTTTTCACATCCATTTGATGCAATTTAAAGTTACACATGCAAGCATATGCTAAGAGTAATCTTACAACTTCTAGCCCAGCTACAAGTGCATAAGTTTCATGAAAATCAATGCCTTCTTCTTGATTATAACCTTTAGCAACTAGTCTAGCTTTGTTTCTTACTATATTACCATCTTCATCCATTTTGTTTCTAAAAACCCATTTGGTTCCAATTATATTCATATCATTAGTTTTAGGCACTAGAAACCACACATCATTTCTTGTGAATTGATTAAGTTCATCTTGCATAGCAACAATCCAATTACTATCATTCAAAGCATCATTCACGTTTTTAGTAGATACTCCCTGTTTGATATCACCTATGATGTTGTCCTTTGATAAACCTCTAGGTTGGATCCAAACATTGGGCAAGTTGCTATCTGTAGCTTTTTCAGTCGACTGTTTTTCCTTTTCAGCCGATTGATTTCCTGCAGCAGAGGGCTTTTCTGCAGCAGAAATCTGTTTCTGTAGTAGATCTTCTTCATCTGCATTCTTTGGCACTTAATCTTGCAACTTTGGGTTAGTTTCATCAAATACAACATGCATAGACTCTTCAACAGTCATCAATCTCTTATTATAGACTTTATATGCATGACTTTGTGTAGCATAGCCTAGAAAAACACCTTCATCCGCTTTTGCATTAAATTTGCCAAGACTTTCTTTGCCATTATTTAAGATTACATCCAAATACTTTTAGGTGACTTAAAACAGGACTCCTCCCTTTGAAAAACTCATAGGAGGTTTTCTTCAAAATTGGCCTAATCAACACTCTATTTAAAACATAGCAAGCAGTGTTGACTGCATCAGCCCAAAAATACTTAGGTAGTGAGTTTTCATTCAACATAGTTCTAGCTAGTTCCTCAAGTGACCTATTTTTTCTTTCAACAACACCATTTTGTTATGGGGTTCTTGGTGCAGAAAAATTATGGTTAATGCCATGCTTTTCACAAAAGTGTTCAAACTTTTCATTTTGGAATTCCCCACCATGGTCACTTCGAATAGACACTATCTTGGAACTCTTTTCATTTTCAAGCATCTTGGCAAGTCTTTTAAAGGCATGAAAAGTGTCCTTTTTGGCAGCTAAGAACAAAGTCCATGTGTACCTAGAGAAATCATTAACAATGACTAATGCATAAAGATTGCCACCAAGGCTCATGGTTCGAGATGGACCAAATAGATTCATGTGAAACATCTCTAAAGGTCTTTTAGTTGAAACAACATTTTTTGGTTTAAAAGAGACCTTGGTCTGTTTTCCCTTTTGACATGCTTCACACACTCTATCCTTCTCAAACTTGAGTTTTGGTAGTCCTTCAACCAGCTATTTTCTATTCAGCCGATTGAAATGCTGCATGTGTATGTGACAAAGTCTTCTATGCTATAACCAAGTGTCATCCCCTTTTGTAAGCAAACAATGGATGCTAAATAATGCATGATGCATATCAAGTAGGTATATGCTATTGACTCTTTTGCCTATCAAGACAATACTACCACATGCATCATATATCAAACAACTATTTGGTTCAAACATGACTTTAAAGCCTTTATCACATAGTTGACTTAGACTTATCAAATTGTGTTTGAGTCCTTCTACCAGCAGCACATTCTTGATGTTGAAAGAGGATCCATTGCCTATGACTCCATTTCCAAGGATTCTTCCTTTGTTGTTGTCTTCATAGGTTACAAATCCTTCCTCCTTTAACTCCAACTTTGCAAATTTGGTCTTATCTCCTGTCATGTGTCTCGAATAACCACTATCAAGGTACCACAAATCTTTCTTATCACCTTTCATGACCTGTAAAATAGATTTGGATTACTTGGTACCCTTTGATAGGTTGGGTCCATCATGGTTATGCCTTTTTAGATCCTTTTGGGATCCATTTCATAATCCCTTTAGGAACATCATATTTTCTAGCATGACAGTTCTTAATAACTTGACCTTTTTGCATATAGTAGTTGCATGAAATGAATGGCATGTCACTTAGCATACTTTTCGAAAAGAAACTAGAGAACTTCTTGGTTTTCTTTTGAAAAGAAGGATTGTAACCAAGTCCAGCTTTGCCAAACACACAATTTTGAGAACCAAGAATGGCCTTTTAGTTTGCTTTCCCTCTCGTGAACCTTGCACAGGTCTTTATAAGGTATTTCACTTGATTTTTCAAAACTGTTCAGTTTTCACAGGGTTTTTCAGCCGGTTGATTTCTAAAATAATCTTTTAAATTACTATAAATCATTTCTAAATGCTCAAAAACAGTTTTTAAAGCAGCTGTTTCTTTTTCCAGTTGGCTAACTCTATAGTCCAGCCATTTGTTTAAGCCTTTCAACCGATTATTTAATGCAGAAATCTTGTTTGCTTCATTATGCAACTCTTCAAAATCATGCAACAATTGATTATAGTTATTTATGTCTAGAGAACTTACTTGGCTTGAGGAGGATGACTCATAACCAGCCATGAGGCATAAGTTGGCTTCTTCACTCTCATCTTGTGAGGAGCTACTTGTTGTTGAATCATCATTGTCCTCCTATGCAATGTATGCACGTTTCTCCTTTGGCTTCTTCTCTTTGTTTTTATCAACATTCTTCTCCTTTTCTTTGTTAGCATTTGGACATTCAATTTTGATATGTCCTTGTTTTTCATAGTTATAACATGTAAAATTAGAAGAGTTTGATTCATTGTGTTTGGAAGTATACCTTTTTGGTTTACCTTTGATACATTTCCATTTGAGATACTTACCAAACCTCTTGACAAGGAGATTCAAGTTCTCACTTTCACTTGATTCAACCACCTCAACCCCGGGTTCCTCATTCTTCTTGGTCCTAGTCTTCAAAGCTATGTTCTTTATCTTTTTCTCAGTTGACTCAAGCTCATTAAGCCTTTGCATCTCAATCTCATGCTCCCTAAGCTTGCCAAACAATGCAACTGTTGTCAAAATGGATAGATCTCTTATTTCTGAGATAGCCATGACCTTTGGTTGCCAAGATCTATCAAGACACTTCAGCACCTTGATGTTTATCTCTTCTTTGTCAAATTCCTTACCCAAACCCATGAGATGGTTGACTATGTGAGTGAATCTCTTTTGCACATCCGCTATAGATTCTTCTTGATGCATCTTGAATAACTCATACTCTTGAATCAAGCATGCTTCCTTGCTCTCTTAACATCATTGGTTCCTTCATGAGTCACTTCAAGAACCTCCACATTTCCTTGGCACTATTGCATTGTGAAACACAAAAAAATTCATCCATGTTGAGAGATGAAGTGAGGATATTCTTTGCATTGCATTTATATTGAGCTCTCATCCTTTCTTCCTTAGTCCACTAAGTCCATGGCTTATCAACCTACACATTTTCAACAATATGCTTAGGAGTATATGGTCCATTTATAACTGCATCCCATATCCCTTGATCTATTGATTCAATAAAGATATTCATCCTAATTTTCCAAAATTGGTAATTAATGCCACTAAACATAGGGGGTCTATGAATTGAGGCACCTTCAACAAAGGGTAACTTGTTTTCAGCCATTTCAAGTAGTTCAAAACAGATTTTGGACCTTACTTGAGCAAATTTCAAGTACCTAGCTCTAGATACCAATTGTTAGTTTTGAAATGGTTGAAAAGCCAAGAAGGAGGGGGTTGAATTGGCTAGTTAAATATTTAGATCACCAAGTTAGGATGAAAAAAGTGTTGGACAGTACACTTTCAGTCAATCAAAAATAGTTAAAAGATTGATTTTACTAAACAGATTCTGTTCTGGTATAATCAATCGATTGAAACAGGAAAATAGTCGACTCAAATACTAGGAAAAATGCAGAAATGCAAATTCGAGCTTTAAACCAGGAACAATGCACAAGAATGATCAAGACCAGTTCTAAATGATTATACAGACATGCTCAATACTGTAGATGTCATGAAAACATGCAAGAACATGAAAATGATGATTAAAGCACAAGTTCTTGAAACTTTAAAATGAAAATGCAAGAGAGAAATGTTAGAGAAGAGAGGATACCATGAGATTTTTATACTGGTTCACTCGAACCTAAGCTACATCCAGTTTGTCAAGGCAACCTGAGCTTGACTTTGCACTATTTCAAAAGATTTATAAAGTATCTACCCTTACACTTTCAAAATATGCAAAAACACCACAACTAACTCTTGAATCACACAAGAATCACACCGGCACAGCAAGAACCCTCTTGCAGAACTTGAAAACCACCAGGCACACACACAAAGCTTGAGAAAGATCAAACCTGAGTGGTAGCAAAGCCCAGCCTATCACAAACCACTTTCTCCAAGCTTTAAACCAAGCCAAAAGCTCCAAGAATTGATCCAAGATCAATCTTCAACTTCTACAAACTGTATGATCACGAAGGAGAGAATTTCCACGAGTTTCCAGAGAAATTTCACGTTCAAAACTGATCAACTGACCTCTCTTTCGAAAATCATAGTTTTATAGTTAAACTGTTACGAAAATCAACAGGTTGATTTTCAAATCAATCGGTTGATTTCACTTGACTTAAGTGAAATCAGTCGATTAAAAACTAAATCAATTGATTGAATTTGTTGCAGTTTAAGACTACTGCAACCAACCTTTTAACCTATTGAAAAACCATTCAACAGACTAAAAGAGACATTTTAACCTGTTGAAAAACAACTCAACAGACTGAAAGACACACCTAAGACCAAATACATCTAATTAATGCAACAAGGTCTACAATATGAATTACAAACTTCTATACACTTTCTTAATGATGTAACTATGTTAAGAGCACACATTCCAGCCTTTATCAACATGTAAACCATTAAATCTCCTTCCCATCATCAATGTAGGCTTCATTCCAATTGTAATGACTTCAAGATAGTTCAAAAGGGCTTCATTAAATCTTCATCAAATCTTCAAGAAGCATACCACCTTGGCTTCATATGTGAACAATTATCACATATGATTATCGATTATCATCTTTCATTAAAATTCCAAAACCTACTTGAATAATCGATTATCTAGACCTTTGTCCAAAATTACAAGGTCTCTCTGGAATAATCGATTATTAGTTTATCATAACCCATGTTTCTTAACAGTTTTGAAACAATAATCCATTATCTCCTTTAGAAAACTAGTTATTGTAACGGCTAGATTGGCATTGTAATTCGTAAATATGACCATTGGAGACTTTTTCTTATAAATCCTGGCCCAATTTTTCACTATTACTTCCTTACCGTCATCAAATTTTGAGAACCTTATTTTTCTCTCATAAACCTCCACAACCTCCTTTCTCCAAAAACCTTGTTGAGATCAAATGGTTGAAGCATCACATAGAAAAATTCCTACCCGTAGAAGAACTGCCTCACGTCTAACTCAACCTCCAATACACAATGCTTTAATTGAGGGGTGGGTTTCAGAAGAAAAGCAAAGATCAAAGTTTATCACTCTCTGGAAAGACAAGCCTCTCATCACCCAAAAATGTATCAAATCCCAATGGTTTATCAACTGTGGATTTACAATTCCTACCCTTCTCGTTGAACAAAGGGTGAAGTTCTTTGTAGAAATGTAGGGTGCTTTCTATCCTAATTTAGTTAGAGTCTTCTACTATAATTATAAATTCAAAGATGGAGTTGGATTCACCAAGGTAAAGTGAGTAGATATCATTCTGGATTATGATATTTGGTAAAATGTTTCTAAGCCTTCCATTTATGACGACACCTATCCAATTCTAATGGTAAGAATTGAAGGTTTTAACATAATCTTTGATTATAAGTCTTTCCTCAGAAAATCTGATCAAAAAATAGGCAAACAATTGTTGGTAGGTCCTTTGAAACTGGATGAGCAGCTTCTTCATTATCTCATTGTCTGGATTTTATGTCTTCGTGACACAAATCACGCTCAGTGTAGTGAAGCTGATATCATGATAATCTACGCTTTGTTGAATCATATTGCCATCAACTAGCATAGTATCATCCTAGAAACAATGCTCAAAGCAAAGTGGCTCCCTCAATATCCATTGCCATACTCTTTGCTCATCTATCGCATCTGTGAATACAAAGGCGTCAACACATCTGATGAACAATTCCATCGCACCACTAACACTAACAAGATTTCACAAAACTTATTGAAACAAATGAAGTTTATTCCTCTTGGGGACACATACGATCACAAGGATGAAATGCTACAATATGACAATGAAGAGGAAGAAAATCCTCCCACTATCATGTCCCTCTCATTACCACAAATATTGGCTCCTCTAGTGGGGTTGATGACTTATCCTCTTCTTTAGAGGAAAACATTATAAACATGAACCAAAACTTGAAGAACTTTTCCTGCTCTCAATTGCTCAACATGAAGAGGCTACTGGCTTAATCAGAAGAATTTACTCATGACAATAATGATGAAGATGATGACATGAGGTCAGAATTTTAGGGGAGTGTACCTGTGTTATTCAACTACTTTAATTATATTGATAAAGGTAATTGTTTGATCATAAATCAAAGAGCTATTTGTTCCTTTATGATTGTGTAATTGAGGGGGAGTTTTCTCCTAATATTTACATTACAAATACTTTAAACATATTGTTTTGATAATCATCAAAAAGGGGGAGATTGTTGGCAAAAGCAGAAGACAAGCTTAAAGTTAAAGTAAGATTTTGATGATGTCAAAGAACGTGAAAGGCTATTTGAAAGAGAATCTGAAGACAAGTGTTTTTATATTGATTATCTACTCAAACTTTTGTTTTTGGAAAATGCACTAGAATAATCGATTATTCGTGGCAGTTTGAACATGTCTATTCAGTTTTTAACCTAATTTTTTAAACCCTTATTTAAAGAACTGGAATGCTACTTCGAACTTACCTTTTTGAGAGCCAGAGTCCTAGTGTTGTGTTTGCAAAGTGTTCTCTAAGTGTTCTTAAAAGAGCTTTGAAAAGCCTAGTGAGTGGAGGGATAAATTTTCCTAATAGTGTTTCTAGGAGATTAAGTGTTGTTGTTGTTGCTAGGAAAACTGGGTCAAGTTCTTTATGTGATTCAGAGAAAGTTTACTTTTCTCTCTTGTGTCTTCAATAGAGTTGTTTTCTTCTCATTATTCTCTTTAATCTGATTGTACTCATATCTTTATAGTGATTAAGTTAATCTCTTTGTTTAAAGAGATTAAAAAATGGACGTAGAATCTTTTGAGTTTCCGGATTTGTGTAATCGATTAAAAGCTATATGTAATCAATTACAATCGCACAACTTGAGTTTTTGAGTTTCTCTAATCGAGTACATGATTTTGTAATCGATTACAGGACGAAATTTTTGTACTTTTATCAGTTAATAGGAGAAGACATGATCGTGGCATAAAAGATTCATTAATACTAAGATACAACAAAACTAAATTATAAAACAAAGTTGTTGAAATTACAAAGGAACCAAATTCATTGGCGAAATGCACTTTGGCCCCTATGATGACCCTTATTACGACAATAAGAATATTTTTTTGGTTTATCTGGAATTAGTTGATCCATTTCGTTATGGATCCTTGTAGTGGTTGGTCGTTTGGAAGACTTGCGCTTGGTTTGAGGACTATTGGAAGACTTAACCAATAGTCTTTATAACATCCCTAGGGAATATTACTTAATTAAATAAATAAACATATAAAAATAAAGTTTAAACGTTGCAATATTATTATTCCCAAACGCAGCAAAATTAAAATAATATCGAAGGCGCCAATATATTTAGATGAAATGAAAACATAATGTCGTTACAATCTCCAAATTTCAAAATCATAGATAAAAGCATAGTAAAATCCCCTAGCTCTAATCCCAAGCTAGCCCTCACTCTGACGTCTGTGCATCCACAACATCACATGTATCATTGTCTGCTCTCGTGTAACGAATCACACGATCATCGCTAAACACAAACAGAAAGGCTAAGTTGATAAAATTATAAATAATATATAAATTAACAGAATATATAAATACGACACCTATTTTATTCATTCTACTTTGTTCTTGGCCAAGACCTTATCCCCAAGGCTTTTCAGCCTTCACAACATACAATTAATTAGTCTTGGACTCAAGATTTATGATGCTCACACGAACCTGCCCGCTCGTGGTCCTACCTCTACGAACCTCCCCGCTCGTAGTCCTACTCTATGAACCTCCCCGCTCATAGTCCTGCTCTACGGACCTGCCCGCCCGTAGTCCAACACATGTGATCCACCAGCTACGTACCTCCCTGCATGCAACATCTCTCAAGTGTGAGCACAGAACATACGAAGCTACCTCGCTCGTATCCCCACACGAGAGTAATTGGATATGAACCTCCTCGCTCATATCATCACATGTTCACCACCATCCATGAACCTACCCGCTCATGGCACAACATCTTCCGATCTAAGTATAGTATCATTGTGTTAAAACATCACACACCGACCATTAACAACAGCATTATCGCCTGGCGCAGCCTAAGCGCCGCCAGGCAAAATCTGCCCAGACCACCTGGCAGAACACCTCAACCTCCAGGCGCCATGTCAGTTCAACCCTCCCTGTTGAACGTCTTCCGCCTTGCGGGTCACACCTTGCCGCCAGTCACTGCGCAGTGCAAGGACTCCTCACGTTGGTCGTATTGCCTGATGCTCACCCTTGTGCCGCTAGGCGCTGTATTAATAGTAGAATTCCACTAATATTTAGCACCCTAAACTAATTGGACTTATGCTAGAATGTACACCCAAGTGTCTAGATATGTCCCTTTCGATCTAGGAGAATTTCATAGCAATACACTGCTCCTCTATGGTTTAAGAACTCATGCTTCAGAATTTCCAATTCCTCTATCCAAAGTTTCTAGTTTACTAAGTACAGTTTTACTGCATAAGAATTCAGTCAAGTTTGCAACAATGCCTACCAGTCCAGTACGTTTACCATTCACACATCCTAATACTACTAGTCTGGAATAATATCAAAACCCTCTCCCAATATACTTAACTCACATTAGACAACCATGAGTGTTGTCCTACCCAATATTGCATACTCACATATCATTCATCTATGTATATGAGCCACAATTGACACCTAAAGCCCATAAATCATGATCAACAATTATCCAATAACACGTATGCAAAGAACTATGCTTCCAAAACCTGAAACTTTTGCTTAGAATTATCATTCTCCCTTTCTTTCCTTAACATTCCTACCAACACACCATAACATAGTCATACTTTTAAACCTATTACCATTCACATACTCAATTACCATAGGTATATTGTCGCTTCTAGTGTCATCAATTAATTTCTAGTACCACTCACTCACTTAGGTTTCTGATGAAGGCGTGACCACCTCCTTAGAAGCTCCCTCAAGAAGGATCACTAGAAGCATGTCTAGAGGGGAGTCTTCTATTCCATCACCTTTATCTTTGTTTTGCATTACTTTAGTTTGAATTCCCTAAGTTGGTTTCTAGTTGACTTATTTTGGTTGACTTGTTGAC
>Ga0209589_1001779_pt1 | contig 36220 bp, 18 predicted proteins | sample CowpeawhiteBW_FD_187525 | JGI IMG/M metagenome (GOLD analysis project Ga0209589, IMG submission 187525) | Root nodule microbial communities of legume samples collected from California USA - Cow pea white BW (SPAdes) (version 2) | ecosystem: Host-associated > Plants > Roots > Nodule | place: USA...
CCTTCCTTTTTTTTTTTTTTCCCTTTTCTTCTGTTTTGTTTTTCTTTCTTGTGCTCTAAGTTTTTTTTTTAATTCTACAAAACTTAGGTAGAACTCGTTTCGTATTGTTTCCTGACTGAATTGAAATGGACGTGCAATTTGTTGACATTTATTGTAAACCTTGATTAACGACACCAAAACTATGGTTTTAATTGTCCTTTTCAATTCTCCTGTGCTGTTGACTTGCATACATGGTTAAGCAGTTCGTTTGTTGTGAATCATAGAGGTAGTAGCTACAGCATTAGGTGTGAAATATGGATTGGAGGGGAATATTCGATACTACTAGCATCTAGCATCTTAGAGGATTACTCTTGTTAATTCGGAAGTTAAATTTATAGGTGTTTCTCGGAGCCTAGCTTGGGGAATTCCTAGAGTTGGAACATAGCCTCGTGCATTGTACCTACGCTATAATTCTTTCACAAATCACATTCAAGGTAAGATGTTTGAGTTGTTTTTCAGGGAAGGGATTATAGTTCTTTTCCACGCTTCGTTCAATTAGTTTTTAAACAAATGTATTTAGAAAATATTGGAACTCATTCTACCAAGCTATTTCTTCTGAAAATAGGCAACGCTATAGGTTTATTATTATTAATCGCTTGGGTTTTTGAGTTTACTTAAAGTGTTTCCTGATCATTTTCATTCTATTGTTCTCTGTGCTGTCTTAAATCTACCAGGAGTTAATCCGTTGCATGCTCAATATTCAATGGATGGAAACCATGAAATTGGTGTACATGATTCAGGATTGGTGGGTTCGCCTGGCAGTGATGGCAGAAAACAGCCACGTGTATGGTCATCTCCTGAACATGGATTTAAAACTGAAATAAGCAAGCATATATTCTGTAATCGATCACTGAATATGAAGAACATCGTTGCTGTGGGATTTGACATGGATTATACTCTGGCACAGTACAAGCCTGAAACTTTTGAGTCTCTTGCTTATCAAGGCACAATTAAAAAGTTGGTTTATGATTTGGGATACCCTCGTGAGGTAATCTGTTTGTTTTTTTTCATGCATTAATCATGATATAAGGGCCTTTGCTGATAAGAAAAAAAATCATGACGTTAAGGGTTGGTGTGATAGGTGTTTTTTATGTAGTTTACTAACTTCGTCCAACTTGACATTGTTAAAGAGTAATCTTTGCTGGTATGATGACACTTACCCATTCTGTTATATTTGACTAATTTTTTTTTTTTTTATATTTTGCAGTTACTAAATTGGTGTTTTAACTGGAAGTACATGGTCAGAGGCTTGGTTCTTGACAAAAAAAGAGGCAACATATTGAAGGTATAGACTAGAGAAATGTTTTCTCACCAATTCCCCCGTTCAAATAGTATATTAACAGATTGCCTTGACTTCTTTCTTTTTGACATTTTTTCTGTTTGATTGTTGGATGAATGTATTCAGATGGATCGCCACAAGTATGTGAAAGTAGCCTATCATGGATTTAGAGAGTTGTCAAAAGAAGATAAAGTTGGAACCTATGGAAATACTTTAATACGTGATTCCTTTGATGAACCGGATTATGCTCTAATTGATACTCTCTTTTCACTTGCGGAGGCCTACTTGTTTGCTCAATTGGTTGATTTCAAGGATTGCAATCCTGGCAAGATTCAAGAGGGTGTTGAGTAAGTCTTATTTTTGAGATTTTTAAATGCTTTCTTATACCAACGAAATACAAGGACTTAAGGCAATTTTTGTTCATTCAAACACGAGGCAATTTTTTTATAGTTTTTTAAAAGGAACTTAGTATGTTATCATTTATGATTGATACTATACTAGGCTTCTTTATGTGTGTGGTGTGGACATACTTAGAAAACAACACCGTTACATTTGACATCAGTTGAGTCCTACAGAGGCATAAAAGCTTAAAGTAGCCCGCTGCAATTTGAACAATAATCTAACCTTACCATTACCTAGTAGGCAGGTGAAGTAAGAGTAGTGCTATAATCGGTATAAGGCCATTAACGTCTATTTTTCCCTTCAAATATTGGAAATTCATATTTGAGGTTGAGCCTTGGTGCAAAAATAAAGTTGTATCTTGGTGACCGAGTGGTGATAGTTTCAAACTCAAAGCCAATCTCTTTATGTGAGCCAGAGTAAGTCTCTCCCATATTTTTGCAAAGTGAGGAGCTTTCTTAAATTTGAGTCCTTTTTTTTTTGAAAATTTATTATAATTGGGTTTATTAATGGAGTAATGGATGATCATTCTATCTATGTGTTTAGAAACCATCAGCCAGCCAGTAAATAGCTACTTGTGAGTACATCATGATACATATATCATATTTGTTGTTCTTCCAGCTATGCTCGCATGTACAGAGATGTTCGAGCTGCAGTTGATTTGTGTCACCGTGATGGAACATTGAAGCAAATGGTTGCTAAAGAACCGAAAAGGTATGAATATAAAGTTGCTAACCTGTCAAAGTGAGAAATAGACAAAGAATTATTATGCTAGCAATGAGATACTAGACTTTTGCTGCACTACCTGTTTGTTTCTGAAGTCGTGTTCTTAAATTCATGTACTACGAATGAATTGTTAATAAAATTCTTTACTTTTTCATTTTTCTGTTAAATTTTATCCATCAGGTATATTAATGAAGACTCCTCAATAGTGCCCATGCTTGAAATGCTCAGAGACTCTGGTCGTGCAACATTTTTAGTGACAAATAGGTAATCAAACTATTCTTTGTTTATTAATGATTGATGCAACAATTAATTTATGTCTGAAGATATTGTAGCATTGTTTTTCTGTAAACTAACGCATGGTGCCATGTGGGAAAGTCATATGCAGTGACACTAGTAATTGGTATGTGTTGCAAGATTATACTATATATATGGGTTGAAAAGTGTTCTAAAATATAGTAAAAGAATTTAATAGAAAATACTTTAAAAGGGTTTTTAAAAAAAACACTAGTTGGTTTCCATCTATATGGAAATTTTATCTAAGATTTTTCACTTTCACGTGTGATTTGCAGTTTATGGGACTATACAAACATTGTCATGAATTTCCTTTGTGGATCCAGCATGGAAGATGTCAGCAACAATTTTTTCTGGCTTCAATACTTTGATGTTGTAATAACTGGCAGGTCATGTTCTTCTCCTATGACATGTACTTTGTTTATATATGTTTGGCTTTATTATTTCGCACTGACGTGAATTTCCCCATATATTATAGTCCTTTGATTTGCGTACTGCACAAATAATGTTTGGGGGAACCAGGGACCTTGCTGATTTTACTTTTGTCCTGGTGCTGTTAATTGAATAGCATTTGGAATTTGTTTTCACCAAACTACACTACATGTCTTCCTCTCTTTTGGTGAACTATATGCATTACTCATTTTATGAACTGGCTAAATATTCATTTTTAAACAGTGTTTCACTTTTACAATGTTTTCAATATGAAAAGTTAACTTTTCGGTGCCTTACAGCAACCAAATATATTGAAATTTTTAGATTTCTGTGCTAACCTATTCAAGTTCATAATCCTACAGTGCAAAGCCGGGTTTTTTTCATGAAGAAAACCGTGCCAACCTATTTGAGGTTGTGCCTGAGACGGGAATGCTTCTCAATACAGATAATGGCTCTCCCATGCCCCAGGTTAGCACAATTGAATAGCATTTTATTCTTTTGTCAGATCATGTGTAAACCCCTTTATATCTTTTTACTCAAAGGTGGGTAATACCTCAGCAAGGTTGTTCACAGAAGCAAGGAATCATGCCTGTCCAGTTTTTCAGGTATAATCGTTATCGTGCCTAAAATAAAAGATAAACGATCATTTGTTTATATGTTTATGTAAACAATTTAAGTTAAAGTTGTTTCTAGTGGTCGGGTCTTTATCTAATAAATGTTTTGACGATCAGAATTTCAGAATCATGTACTGATTGTAAATATCTGTTGTAGGGAGGCAATGTTGCTCATCTTCATAAACTGCTTTCCATTGAATCTAGTTCGCAGGTAATAATTTTTTGGTTATGCCTACACACATTTTTAACACACACAAATGGTGGTAAGTTGCATCATGGTTTTCTGGTTTAAGTAGCTGGTTATTTTAAAGCAGATGTTGATTTATGATTCAGGCAGGTACTTGATGATTGTCACTAACTGAAGCTTCCTGTAAAAAATTAAATGCTTTATATGCAGGTTCTCTACGTTGGGGATCATATTTATGGAGATATATTACGCAGCAAAAAGGTTCTTGGTATATCCATCAATCCTTTTAACTATTCTGTTATAAAGATTTTCCATTTTTAATCGATCTACCTAAAATTTTGGAGATAAATGTGGTTATGATTGTAGGAGGGGAAATAATAATAACTGGTAATGTAATTGAGAAGGGGACATTGATGTTTGTTTGTTTATGTGTAGATACCCAATGTTTAGTCCTCCTTATGATATTCTCTTTTATTTGTGGATCTTACTTTAAGTTACTTAAATTTGATTTTGATGCGATGTGTTTAATGAGCAGGATGGAGAACAATGCTAGTAGTCCCAGAACTTGAGAAGGAAGTTAAACTCCTCTGGGATTCTAGGGATACCCGCAAGGTGCTTATTATTATTGTTGTCTTTGGGATTAATTTTACTTTTATGTCGATGCTTTAATGCATAAAAATTAAAATTAGAGAAAATTATTGTAAGTGATGTATAAATGAATTTGATTGGACTTTTGGCATTATAAACAAGGATTGCATTTGCGTACTTTTCGCAGGAACTTCAATTCTTGAGGAGTGAGCGTGACCGCATCGAGGATGAAATACATCATTTGAAGTGGTCTCTCAAGTAAGTATAACTCTAGATATCTCATATAGGTCTCTCCTTATTGTTGGTTTATTTTCTTAGAGAGTGGTGCACTATTTTTCAGATTCAAGAATCCAGATGCTGATTCCAAGCAGAGGTTATCTTCAGAACTTGATACATTGGAGGTTTGAGCCTTACAACCATTCCCATTCCATGAATGGAACCCCAATTTCACATATTTGATAAGAGACTTTTTTATTTTATTTTATTGGCAGCTTGAAAGAGAGAGAGTGAGATTAAGGCATCAAGAAGCTCAAAGAAAATTACATCAAAGGGTAGGAAGTTCTCCTGTAGTGTTTTTTATTATCTCTTAGTTCCCTTTTTTTTTATTAGTCTGTCCGGAACAATTGCAATATATCCAATTTACGCATTATACAATGTTGGTAATTTGCATTAAATGATTGCAGTTTCACGAGCCATGGGGTCAGCTTATGAAAACTGGTTATCAGAATTCTCGCTTTGCTCATCAGGTAAAGTGTGACTTTCTTCGATGGTTTGATTTTTCTTCATAAATCAAGATAGTCGTATGACCTCACTGAATGAGGATTCTTCCTATGAACTTGCGTGGTGCAGGTTGAGAGATTTGCTTGCCTGTATACTAGTCAAGTATCTAACCTGGGCTTGTACTCTCCAGACAAGTATTACAGACCTAGTGAAGATTTCATGCAGCATGAATTTGGCATTGTGGCTTACGAGTCACCAGACACTGAAGTCCAGGAATTTGGGGTAGTTTGAGTTCAATATTCCGGTTCTCATCTCCCTTCTGTTTCATTGGTCATAGCTCTGGTTAGCAATTCAAAGTGCTACATAATATTTTAAACTTATACTACACGGGGATAAAGAAAATACCATATTTTAGCATTGTATATTTGTTTCCTCAGCCTCTCAACAAAAAGTAAGTGGTACCTCTACGCAGATGGAATTTACACATTTACACTAATTTAGTTTCATCAATTTTTTGGCATATGCCAATTTTTAGTTGGGCCTTCTGTTGTGGGCCTTGAAAAAAAGTTTCATCGATTTTTTTTTCGCTGGATTGAGTTTCGTCATTTTGTTATGAATGGAGTTTCATCCTTTAATATACATAAAAATATTTAATTTTTATGACTGGGCATATTTTACTTTAGTCTTTTATACATAAAAGCAAAGTTTCTATAAGTATGGAGATTAAATGAGTAATTAAATTCTGGCATAATAATTTATTGTTTTATTATTAAAGCTTTTTCAATTTTCCCTCGCTCTTTTTGGAGGATTCAATTTGGTTCTACTTATTTTAAAATAACTCAATACACTCCATCCATCAAAATTGTTTAGGTTACCTAATGACGAGACTATACTTTCTAAGGTGTTGATATCATCATTTATTTTGTATCGAGTCAGAGTAATTTTGGATTCATATATTAAGTTGTTAAACGTAATTTTAGAGTGCACTTATATCTTATATTCATTTTTAAAATATTTAGATCTCCAGTTATTTCTATTTGAACCTTTGTGTTCAAACTACTCAAAATCTGTGAGGGCACAAAGTTGAGAGAGTTTAATTTATTGTAAATTTTGCAAAATAAATTTATTGGTGTAATTATGCCACCGATCACTCACACACTCATTATAAATAAGATTTCTAAATTTCTTTGGATATTTTAGGCCCTAGTAAAGAGTATAAAAAGTAAAGTTATGACTTTTCATATCAAAATATCTCGGTCAAGCTATAACCTTAAATCACTATCAGCTCTGTTCTCTCTCAATTAGGACTTAATTGAAAAAATCTATGTTAAATAAATTTCCAATTATGGTAATAAATCATATGTTTATGTCCAATTTTAGTATTGAATTTTTGTTTTTTAACCCTATTCAAAATGATACTTTATAACACGTTTTCTTATATTTCTTAAAATAATCTATGGAGAGACTCTTGTGCAGTTGACAATGTGAACTCATACTGAGAGAGAGAAGGGTTCTTTCTGTATACGTCAAAGAATTTAACTATTTGATTTTAAATAATTTAATTTTTGAAAAGCTGTTTTCACTTTCCATTTTCCTAAAGACATCCTTTGTAATTAGAATTATTTGACTGAGTGCGAAGGGAAGATTAACAGCTCTATGAACATGTGCTGGAATGGATCCCTTCCCATTGGCCAAAGAAAAACAATATCTATGTATCGTTACTTTAGAATATTTTAGTAAGATAATATAAAAAAATTGATGCGTGGCTTTTTTTTCATCTATATCTTATCAATTTGATTTCCTTTTATTATTTTGATGGGGCAAATTCCTGCACACGTACTCGTGACATGTTACAACAGAGGAAGTTAATAAAAATATCATTGGATTACATAATGAGATGGAACAAAAACAAAAACATTGCATGACTTGTCATTTGATGGGAATATATAAGAAAAGAGACATCCAACAATAAAAAAGGTGGTGGAATAATAGAACTTATCTCATCTCTTATAACTGAATCTTTTATCAACAAATCTCTGATGTCAAACTATCATCTCAGACCAGAATATAACAGGCTGGAGAATTGGACCCCATGCATGTGTCTCTGCTAATACCTTATGTGATTTGAACTTACAAAAAGGTTCTTAGATCCTCTTTGCAGAAAGAAGAAAAAAAAAAAACAGAGTTAAGAAAATTATTTAAGCAACAAAGCAAAGTTCAGCGATAGCTCCAATCCAAGGCATATTCTATTATGAAGACATTCTATCGCAATTAACCAATAACGTTCCCACTACCATCACAATTATCTATGGGTATAAAGATATCTGAAAGCTTCTCTGCTTGCTGCCGAACATTTATACGCTTTTCTGCTTATTTTCCTTTTGTCGGAGATTATTCAATTTGGTTGTTCCTCACGTTTTCAGTTTATTTACATCTCGAATAAAACCTATTTCATCAATGTTACATATTAAATAAAACGATTAGATTCATTTGTGTGTTACATATTTTGAGTATATGAATATTGGTTTCCGTAATGATTTAATATATAGATGGGTATTTCAGTATCTTATATTGACTATACATGTCGAAGAGTGTTCGTGTCCTGTTTAGTATTTGTGTATGCTACATAGGTCATCGATGTAACATCTTATCCATTATCTTAGCTCTCAAGTCAACCATGTAATATGAAACATATGCACTATTTACGTGAGTTGATCGAAGGTCTCTGTTGCTTATTTTAAATGGAAAGACTTTGGAAACATAAAGGTTGATATAAACATAATGTGAAGTTAAGCAAATGAAATTAAATCCAGCTTGGTGCAAACGTTAACGTTATGAGAGAGTTAATGGGTGAGTGTGGAATTTTTCTTTTGTGTTTTTCACTTTATGGCTTCTCTTGTCGATCAATAATTTATTCCTCCAAAAACTTGGTGACTGCGAAAGGAATTGATTGAAACTTGTTTGGAGTAGCAATGCTGGTGTAACATCTACAATAAGACGACCAAGAGTATATATCCAGAATATATATACACGTTCAAGTTGTGAAGAAGGGACCTCACCAAGAAAATACAGCACTAGTTGTAAAGAAAGAACAATTGAATGCCCCATTGATTTGCTTATAGTGGAAACAAACATGCATGGTTGATAAGGATTCCGAGTTTATTCAAACGATATCTCTCAGGATATATCCTCTTCTTCCTCCTCTTCCTCTCACTCCAATTTTAAGGGTCTGTTTCAACAAATCATCACTACTGCAAAAAGGAATATTGAAATGTGAAGCCTATGAATTCAAGATAGCAGACAACACTCTCTTCCATCGCTACACTATTTTCTCAATTCTAATTTTATATTTTACTATTAAAGGACTTGTATATAATAAAAGGGTGATGTCAAAATACTTTTTTTTTCCTAATTATATGTGCTCTCTTCTTTGTCTGCTTACATGAGTTGAAAACACTATATTCTTAGTTGTCACAGACAATTAGAATCCTACATCGACTATGAATAAAGTTAATTTATAATATATACGTGAATGCAAATCTCACCTTATAAGTCGACTTTGAAAGATTAAACTAGACTCAAAGTCACTTCTTGACATGGTAACACGACCAAGATTTAGAGTCTATCCTAAATAAGTTTTGGATTTATTGTTCCACTCGCTATTGAGTTTATTGGATCATATCCCACACTCCAGATATATATGTTTTAGTGTAAAGAGAGTGTGTTGAAAATCTTACATCAAATAGAGACAATGTGTAAAACTTTGAAGTCCACTTCTTGATGTGGACTAATGAGAGGAGTGGAATAATGCACACTGTGTTTTAGCATAAGAGATAGAAGGTAATATGTACCGTGGAAACTTTTAGATTCTAGTTAATAATCTTGCTTATCTTGGCGCTGATTATGTCTGTAAAATGCTTTTAGCAGTAGATGATAGGACAAAATTAAGGTAGTTTAATTAGTGTAGTTTGACTAAACAATAATAATACTTGTTTTTTGCTGTCTGAGAATTAGATCCATTGTCTATGCAGAAGAAGTACCCTAGCTGAGAATTCAAGGGTGAGTTCCTTTGACCAAAGCTTTCAAAGCATCTAGGTTTTGGAATCTGAGCATGGATACCAATCTGTGGTTGGTTAGAAATGAATGCAGTGGCCCCCAATGGCAACTTGAATCGGTAGTGGAGTGATCATAAAGCTTCTGAAACAGAAAGGGAAGCTCTTGAGAGATAAATTCGGGTCAGGGATATGCGTGGATGATAAGAATTCTGAATGTATCAGCATCAGCATCAGCACCAGCATCACCTCACCCTTTGCTATGGATCAAATAAAGTAGAAATGTTTCTTGGTGGAGCTCTCTTCTATTTTCCTTATTTTGAACAACCTATGTCATTCATCATATATACCATTTCAATAAACAACTAATCTTGACATTAATCTTCAATAATAAACATTGCCTTCAAGGTTCAAATTCAGCCACCGATTCAAGTTACATATATATTTTGTTCCAGGAGAACTTCAAAAAAGCATATCCATCGTTCCTTTTTTTTCTGTCATGTCGCTTTCATTCAGTGTAAAACAAACCATTTATTACGGAGGCACTTTTGGTTGTTCACCTTGTAAGATTAGATTTGAGATTGCATTATATTTGTTAATGTAAAACAGATGGAAAGTGTCATATGTCTAATCTCTGAGCTTCACTTTCCCTACCCTTCTGATTTCTAACCTTTATTTACTCATTTTCCCTGCAACAAGATTAACTTTAAGATAACGCCAACATGAACATCTTTTTTTCTCTTTCGCTTCTTCAATTGATAAACCACAAAATAACTGAAGAAAATTATTGACAGCATGCAAGTGATGTGTTAATACTGTAAGTGCATTATGCTGATATAGTTTGAGTTGTATGAACCATAACACCTGATGAGGAGCAACGAATATAAGTAGTGTGACATCACCTTTTATATACAGCTACAAAATTTGAAGGGGCCAAAGCACTTTAGCCACTTTAGCAGAAACTTATAATTTTTGTAATGCAGAGTGATTTGTACTGTAGTGCTTTATAATTTGTAATGTAGAGTGATTTGTTCTGAGAAAAGATACAATCTTTCGAACTCCTTTACCAAAATATAGTGTTTGGACTTTTCCCATTTTTCTATTCACCTCACTGTCAAACCACTTATTAAGGTTGTCTGTTCCACGTTCCTTCCAAAGATCTTTCCACCCTATTGAAACATTTTTATTTCTTTTCATCCCAGTCAAGTTTTTCCGATCATCATCCTCAGAAACCAGGATCCTACTCCATAATGGGCATAGTAAATTAACGTTGTAACTAATATCCAAACTACAAGATCAAGTAACGGCCATGAAAATCTTGAGGTGAACAAACGTTCCAGGATTTTGGGTTGAACAAACTCGTTTAATCATCTACAGACATTTCTTTCGTGAGGTGAAGGGCTCAAACTTTCCACACCCAACAAATAATGTCTCAAATGTGAAAAAAACGTAAGAAGTTATAACAATAAAGCGTTTATTTGGATGTGAAAAATCATGTTCCTGGTGACCTGGTCCGTTTCCAAACGTGTTAGACATAGTTTTTCTTTGCATAATTGTTTTTCCAAATGTGGTGGTGCCAGTTTGCGTCTTTCTCAACTAATAGTTTAGATCCGTAGTTTAAGGCGTTATATTCATGCCGGGACAGGGGTGGGGTGTGAGAACCGATAGCGTGAACATGAAATTTCACGAGGATCACATCAACAGATTAAAACGTTGTTAATTATGTGTTAAATTCTGTACAAATAATGACAAGGAATTCACAAGAATTAGTGAAATTCACCACACCTTCCTCGATTAAGGCAAAATCCGCGTTAGATTTGCTTACATTTTTTGATGGAGGTTGATTGAAGTTTAAGTCAATTTAAAAAAGAAGATGCAGAATTAAAAGTTAAAGAAAACCACGTCCGTATCTAGGAATTTCAGAATGTGTCCCACTGTTTTGTTCGGAAAGCAACGGCTAGCATGAGCAATGAGCATCAAGTACACAACACAACACAACCTCACCTCACACACTTTCTATACCCCCACTAGTATATAAAGGGCACCAATGTTATTACTTCCCTTGAAAAAAAAAACACAAACCATCATCAAAGCTCTATTGTAACAACAACACTTTATTCTCGTAAGTGTTGCTTAACAATGGCCTCAAGCCAGGGTTGGACACCGAAGCAGAACAAAAGATTTGAGAATGCCCTTGCCATCTTCGACAAGGACACCCCAGATAGGTGGCACAACCTGGCCAGAGCCGTCGGAGGAAAAACTGTGGAAGACGTCAAAAGGCATTATGAGAAGCTCGTGGAAGATGTGAAGCAGATCGAGGAAGGCCACGTGCCCCTTCCCAATTACCGAAGCGTTGCAACCATGGCAAGCAGCATCAGAGGTTACGGTTACATGGATGAACAAAACAGGTTATTATTTCCTCAACCATTGTCTGGTTTTTATCTACTCCAATGCACCGTTGTGTCAAAGCTACATATATGTTATCGGGTAATATTAATGAATGGTTCCATCCGGACTTTATGTCATGATTTCGATAAGAGATTTTAAGTCTAATTCAATCTTACAAGATCATCCTTGCCTTATAAGTCAGTTTTGTGAGATTAAGTTAGGTTTAAAGTTCATTTCTATGTATCAGAGCCATATTAGAACTTATCCTAACGAAATTTTTTAGACATTTTGTTCCACCCGCTGTCGGGCTGCTAATGTACCACTCCCAAATTTATAGTTTCACGCACGAGATGAATATACCTCGGCGTGATGGGATGTGTTGGAAGTCCTATATTGACTAGAAATAAGACCAATTCACAATATATAAGAGGGGTGCAATTCTCATCTTACATGTCAATTTTGTGAGATTGAGTTAGATTTAAAGTTCATTTTTATCCTGTTTTATAAAATGAAGGTTGCACTTTAGTATATACTCTAATTTAATTTTATCTTTGACTTGAAATAATATATATTGCTATATGTTTTATACAAACACAAGAAGTAGCTGTGTATGCATTTATGAAGATTATTGTCGAGTTTGATTATTGTTTCTTGGTTGAGTGTGATTGTGTTGATGATAATGCAGGATGAAGGGTCTGAGTCTGCATTGAAGGTTGATTTAGCAGTAATATGGTGGATGCTTGGATTAGTACTATAAAATATTTTATTTGCTTTTTATTTCTTTCCATATATATGTGAAGCATCGGTGCTTTGTGTTTGTGTTTCCATAAATGTAAAGATGAAAGTGTCCAAAGAGGAGCCAACAGTCAATAGTAAAACATATATAAAGCCATTGGATATCAACTTTTGTTCTCTCTCCATGATTTAGTCGCAAATGAGAACCGAGATAGAAGGTAACTATGGAGTTTTTAAAGTTTTAATATTACTTCAGAATTTGAATCTTGATTCGCTCACAAAACAAATTTATAAATTAAAATTTCTATTTACTCGTATATTATAATTTTATCTTATCTTTTTCCATATATATTTTGAATAACAGAGAATCTTACTAACGAAAAATAAAAGAAAGGATGATTAATAAACAAAAACGAAGTCTTACAACATGAAACCAACGAAAATAACATTTAGAATGCTAAATCTTCTTAGTGAAGTGGTGCAAAGATTATGAGTTCATAAACTCCTCACACTTGGGGGCTTAGTTTGGTATATAATTTCTTAAATTTTTTTAAAACAAAATAGCCCATAAATACTACATTTTGTATTTAAATATATATATATATATATATATATATATATATATATATATATATATATATAATATTATTTAGGAAACTTTTAGCGCATAACTTATTTCATATTAAAAGGGACATAATCAAGATTCAATTAACTAGTCATTTTAGTCCATATACAATTTAGGAAACTTTTATTTCATAAAATATTACTAAAAATTTTTATATTACACAAGATTTCTTTTAAAATTTATTACAAAAATTTACAAGTTTTTTTTATCATTTTTGTAAGAATTTTAATTAATGAGTAAATATTTTATGAATAATTATTCTTTATAAAATTATAGTTAGTAAACATTTTTTTATAATTTTTTTTTGTGCAAATTATTTTATATAAACTATTTTACAAAAATTTTGGTAAAAATTTCTTGTAATTTTTTTTATAAAAAAATTTGTAAATATTTCTCATTAAAAAAATTTTAAAATAAAATTTACAGGAAATATAAATTTTTTTTAGTAGTAAAATTTAAATATTTTTCTTTAAATATGACCATAAGATTACTATGATATCATTTTATTTCATATATGTTTATTCGTTTGGCTTAAGATTAATAGTTTGACATTATATTTTTAAAAACTATTCTGGCAATTGTCAAAATAAATTCGGTAAAAGCTACATCAAACAACCATAAATTATTTATTTATTTTTGAATAGTTTTTATACATCATGTATGTAAAAAAATAAAATAATACAATAACAATCTACCCATTTTCAAACACCATAAGTTAGCCAATTGATTTTAAGTTGATTAATTTAATATTTTATTAATATAACGTGAATAATGTTGTCATTAAATGGTCTATCTAATCTTGAAGATATAATAGGTCTTTTGTAAGCAAGCAATATTTAATATGAAATTTTATGACGAGGAAAATACACAAGTATTTATTTGAGAAATTATTATTAAAACAAAATTGTCTAATTAGCTTGACTTATTTAATAATAGTTATGGTATACGTTAAAAAATTCTATATTGTTTAAAATCAAAATGTTTATAAACTTTTTTTATTCTAAACTTGTTAAGAAGTTAAGGAAAAAATGGACAAGATAGGTAACATATAAAAAAGTGTCACGATCATGATCATGATCCTCTTACCTCGGATTGATTAGGATTGATTAGTGCTCTGTACATATAAAAAAGTGTCACGATATATCAACAATATTAATATATATCAATAAAGAAAAAAATTTCATGAATCTGTGTCAATGTTTTTTATATACGAGTTGAGTAATGTGACTCGGAAGGGAAATAACTGCATAAAAGATGAATAATAACAGCAAATTACAATATCACCATAAATAATGAATTCAATAAAAAAAACCCTTCAGATGTAAAATAAAAAATAAAAAATATAATAAGAATTTTTTATTTATTTCACTCCCAAAAATTTTTATATTACATAATTTTTTTTATAAATTTATTAAAAAAATTATAAAAAATATATTTTTCTGTTATTCTTTATAAGAATTTTAATTGACATGCAATGATAATTATTTATTATAAAATTATAAAATTTATAAGTATTTTTTATAAAATTTACAGTGAAAAATGTTTTATATAAAATATTTTATAAAAGCATTTACAGTAATTTTTTGCAATTTATTTTTTTCATAACAAAATTGTAGGTATTTTTTACAAAAAAAAAATTAAAACAAAATTGGTAGAAAATAAGAGTTTTTTAATAGTGTTTTTAGGAATGAAACATCTTTAATTAATTAATCAATATATTTAAAATGACAAATAAATAAATATTTGAAATGAATGCTTTTCTTTTATTCTAAATTGATTTGATAAAATAAATATTTAGTATACAAAACTCACTCAATTATTCTAAATTAATTTAGTTGTACTTATAATAAAGATGAATTAATAAACATAAATTGGTGATATTTTTTGAACTTACTTTTCAAAGACTGTAAATTAGTTGAAAGAATTTTTATGCCTGGATGAAAATTTTTGTAAGGGTTAAATATATTTTTGGTTTCTTAACTTTTAGTAAATTTTGGAATTAGTCCATTTCGAAACTTTAGACTAATTTAGTCATCGATTTTTCAAAATACGTGAATTTAGTCATTTAAATCAAATTTTGTTAAGTTTATTAATGTTTAATACATGTTTTGGGATTGTATTTGAGTTGTTTATACTGTTTGTTTTAATGTTAAGTCAAATACTATTATGAAACGTGCTTGAAATGTCAAATAAATTTAACAAAATTTGATTAAAATGATTAAAGTCACATATTTCGAAAGATGAATGACTAAATTGATCTAAAGTTTCAAAATGAACTAATTCCAAAATTTTCTAAAAATTAAGGTAAAAAAGAACATATTTAACTCATTTTTTAATATGCTTGGTTAAATAGCTATCAGAATTGATCATGGCCCATCATTAGAAAAATATCATTTCTCAAGGTTAATGACTCAACCCAAAAGAAAAAAATAATATATCAGTTCCAAAAAATCTCCTGAGCATATATATGCTTGAAAGGAGACATGTTTTAGAGTCATCCTTTATAGAAAATGACTTGGCTAAATGCAATTGATAAAATTTACAACTAATTCTCCAATAAAGCCATTAAAATTGTTTCATTTCCAGGGTGCTGTTATTTTGATTTTTCAAGTCGCTTTCACATTATGCTCTCCCCTTGCTTCTTGTTCTTTTTCTTGTAGTATTGGGTACAATCATTAACCACGACCTTTTTTTTTCCTTCTATTTCTTCACAAAAACGTGAATTTCGTTAAAGTTCTTGAAAAATAGCCATCCAAAGAAAGTTTGGGCCCTTTAGAATCAATTGGGCTTTATCATCATCTGTAATGAGAAATTGTTCGGCTATTGCTTCCTGCACTCTTATATTTTCTCGCTGCATGTGATGAAATGACAATCTTATCCTTTTTACTCATTCTTTTCCTTCACCTCTATTGATGTGTGAGAGCTCATATTTTAAATTAATGTATTCCAATTTTGAAAATACATTTCGGAATATAACATTTTCCATTCTCCGAAATATCTATAAAACGTACAATCTTAAATTATAAAATTAAAAACATTATTTTTATTTATTTCATCAGATATAGCCAATATTTCAGACACTATGAAGATACCGAAAGAAAAAATCAAATGCAAGAAGCAATTGTCCACCTTCTTTCTCAAAGCACATTGTTGGACGTCATGAAAAATTCGTTGACAATTCAAACACGTAAACAACAATAAAAAAAGTTTCCTCCAATTTTATTAAAAATTATTAATTGTTCTTACAAGATTTTTTATCGTCTGCGTGTGAAGTTTTGTGGATGATAATGGGTTTCCTTTTATGTAATGATGATGACAATGATGTAATGTAAGGTGTCAAATGGCAAAGGAATAAACTGAGTTTAAGAGAAAAAGTCCATGCATTGAAGGAAATTCCTGAGTCTTTATACGAATAAATGGCAAAAATAAAAAAGGAGTACAAGTTAAAGTCCACTTCCTTTGTGAATGTTTCTGTAATCTAATTTTTATATATTTTTTTTCATGAGTAACTTTTTTTTTTTGTTATATGAAATTATGGATAATAGATAAATAGTAGCTAATAATTAATAAAAATATTAAACATGTGTGACTGAGTTGTTTCTTGTTATCTACTAAAAAATAATTATTTTTCAATTATATAAGATAATGATCTCTACTGTATATCTAACATAGGATAAGTATACTAACTTTTTATAATTTGTATCATGTTACTTCAATTACTGTGAAAAGAAAATTTATTTATTAAATAATTTAATTTCAATTAAAAGTTATTTTTTTAAAAAAGAAAGTAACTTGTATAGGAAATATACAAGGGACTCCAAGGTTAATTTTGTCAAAAAAAAAATTCAAAATAATAGAGGCGCGTTTAGAAAAATAAAAAAAGGCATATATCGTGGACTGTTTTGGCGATGTTGGGCTTGTCATTTGGGCCGAATGTAAAGGTTCACGTGTAGCACGCATTGCGAGATGGCGTGTGAGAAAGAAATAAGAAAACCCATACCAAGGTAGGATCCGAGACGAAGACCAAGACGAACAAGAAAAGCAGCGAAACTGAAAAGAGAATGAAGAAACAAATGATTAGAAGCAGTTGGATTAAAGGAGAGTGAGTTTCAACCATTATCATCATCAACATCGTCACATTACATTCATTCAACTTCAAACTCATTCGATTTCATTCACTTTCCTCAATCACCAATTCAACTCCACACTTATGGGCGAACACACGCTAGGTCAAGCACAATCCCTAATCGAACCTCAGCCCCACCCAGCTCCCTCCTCCTCCGCCACCGGCCCCGACGGCGCTCAGGCGGACTCAGAACTAAACAATGTCCTTCCGCACGCAAACTCCCCTGCCTCGAAAATCCCCCTCCGTCCCCGTAAGATCCGGAAGGTCTCACCGGACCCTTCCACATCCGAATCCCTAACCGAACCCTCTAAACCGGGCAAGAGCGGTGGCCGGAGCACCAAGCACGTTGCGCCTTCGCGAGCCATGGCGGTGGTGCCGCGCTTAGTGGCGCGTTCACTCTCGTGCGAAGGCGAGGTGGAGATCGCGCTCCGATTTCTCAGGAACGCGGACCCTCTCCTCTCCCCTCTAATCGACATTCACCAACCCCCAACCTTCGACAATTTCCACACTCCCTTCCTCGCCCTAACGCGTAGCATCTTGTACCAGCAACTCGCGTACAAAGCAGGCACCTCCATCTACACGCGCTTCATCGCGCTCTGCGGTGGCGAAAACGGTGTCGTTCCCGAAACCGTTCTCGCTTTGACTCCCCAACAGCTTCGCCAAATTGGGGTTTCGGGGCGGAAGGCGAGTTACCTTCACGATTTAGCGAGGAAGTATCAGAACGGGATACTGTCCGATTCGGCCATTGTGAACATGGATGATAAGTCACTCTTCACTATGCTGACCATGGTCAATGGAATTGGCTCTTGGTCTGTTCACATGTTCATGATTTTTTCACTCCACAGACCCGATGTTCTTCCCATCAATGATTTGGGTGTGAGGAAAGGGGTTCAGCTTCTTTATAACCTCGAGGACTTGCCGCGGCCGTCGCAGATGGACCAGTTGTGCGAGAAGTGGAGGCCTTATCGTTCTGTTGCTTCGTGGTATATGTGGAGATTTGTTGAAGCCAAAGGAACTCCTTCGAGTGCCGTAGCAGTAGCCACTGGTGCTGGCCTGCAGCAGCAGCAGCAGCATCACCACCAGCACCAACAACATGAGCAACCGCAGCAACAACAACATCCTCCACAGCCGCAGCTTCTGGACCCCATAAATAGTATGTTTAATCTCGGGTAAGACATTACTGGCTCCGCAGCTTTTCATATGCTTGATTTAATGGTTTATGTGTTGATTTGATTCCCTCGTAAATATCTTGCTCGTATTAAATGAAAGTGTTCGTATTTAGAATATGTGTTTTACCTATGATTAAATTCGTTTTTTACTTTGATAGTTTGATTTGAAATTAAATGAATTGTGTACGAAAATCTGTAATCAAAAGCTTGCTTTCTCAATATGGAAAATGCTGCTGGTAATGAGCAATTGTTATCTATATCTGTGATGAAGTGTTATACAGTCGCCTGGTGATTATTCTGGTAGAGATATACACTTTCGTCTTGTGAAGACGTGCTGCTAATTCTTTCTTTTTCCCAGATTAGGAAAGCCTTCGCACCTCATGGTTACATATCTTGATTTTAGCGTGTTTTATCTTTGTTCAATTTCCATTAAGTTGACTGGTCGTTGAACTTATAACTTCCTGGGATATTTTTTTGCTTCTCCTTTCGCTCTTTCTGCAAGCTAATTTGAAAAAAAAAAGGGAATACCTTAAGACACTTTATCTTTCCTTTGGCTCTTAATGGTTGATGAAAATTTTTGTTTAAATTAAAAACTTCGTTAAGTTGCACTTTTGGTCTTCCAATATCACAACTGTATGATTTTACTGCCTCGAGTTCCAACTGTGGTAATTGGGTTTTCAAGCATGGTAAATGTGCGACTTTAGTTTCGTAGGTTTCATTTGTGTCAATTGAATCCTCTAGATATTGTAATTTTGTTGTTTAATCCTTTCATTAATTGGAATTAGTTGATGTAACATTGACTTATGACATATCTGGGAGACTAAAACCACACAATTAGAACACAGGGAACTAAAATTAAACAATTGTAATTTCAGAGGGATCCGCTTGGTACAATTAAAACTTCAGGGGTTAAAATCACATAATTGTGATACAAAAGGGACCGAAAAGACAATTAAGTTAAAACTTTTTTGTGTCAGTGTTTTTGTCTGATGATACTTAAGATATTGCGATGTAGAATTCCTGATAGCTGAGATGTCATGTGAAACACAGCTTTCTCTGTCTAACGAGGAAGAAAACTAGTGCCTTTTGTGTCTTGGTCAACTATGGTGACAAGATATGTTGCATGTGATTAACTTATGCACTCCTTTTGGTTCTCTTGTTGTGCAGTGTATGAATTGAGGGGAAAGTTTGACATCTCTTAAATTGTATATAGCATATATAGGCTGTACGAGGGAAGAAATACTTGTTGGCATTTTCTTGCATTACTATTACGTGGGTGTGAAAAAAGATGAAACCAAGAATTATATAGAAAAGTATGGTATAACATTTAAGAATTGAACTAGTACCACCAAAACTTCAAGTGGTGATACTATTAAGTAAAATTTGATTACCTAAACATGGAATGGTCTCTATATGATTTGTGGTGCTGGGATTGAAAGAATTGCTGCGTCAATTAAGCTAGCTATCTTCCCACCAAAAGAAGGGTTGAGAGGAGATCATTGTTGCCTTGTTCATCTTGAAGGGAATAAGTCAACACTCCCCATTAAACATAATAGACAATGGGTATGTACAGTTTAATAAGTCAATGCTTGGAAGCTTCTAGGCTGAACTATATACTACCGTTGCATGGTTTGCATGGGAAGAAGTGATGCGAGGATCCTGATTTATTAGTCAAACTTATATTTTTTAGTGTATTATTTTATACTTAGGCTTCGAGTTGATTTGAAGGCAGGACTGGTTCTTATGTTTCATTAAATTAATTTTTTCTTTTAAAATAGTCAAGGTAGTGAAAATAGCTTGTGGTTACAACTTGTGAGGAGTTGATGCAATAAGACATGCTCAAGGTCTATTGTTATGTTGTTTATTTATTGCGAGTTGCTAGATGGTGATTTGAATCGATAACTATTTTTCAATTTTCCAAATCCCCCCTTAAGACACCTCGGGTGGTTAGTGGGCGTCAGGAGAACTTTGCTTTGTTACGTCAGTGTGGCCTTTTGGTAGTCGTTGGACTTAATGTAGTAGCAGTGTATGGATCTCTATTTTCATTCATTGATCTGGAGTGATCATTGAACCTTTAAGGTGGTTATATTTTTGGAATTTCGTGGGTTCTCATCATATTTTGGAAAATTGCTTCTCTGCCTGTTAATAGTTAGTGTTTAGTTTGGTAGCCTGGTAATTATATTATTAATCACGTGTCTATTTAGTGGTTTTCCTTATGTGATCCGGCTTCTGAAGCTAAATCTCAACTTCTAATGACGTTGGAATCATTGCCTAACGTAATGAAGACAAAAAAAATGATGTGAAGTTATTTCTTCCGTTGGTTGTTTTGATATATCTCCTACGAAGGCGTGTATTTTATGTAATAGTAATTTTAGGAGTAAACTCAATAATGCTATGTTTTATCAGTTTATGGTATGTTGTGGTCCTGTTGTAATGTACTTGCTTGTGCTTTGTGGTGCCAACTGTCATGTATTTCCCTAAAATCTGATTGATATAGAGTTTATAACAATATATGCACAATTCAGTTACTGTGAAGGAGAGGAGTGAAAATTTGAAGGTACAGTACGCGTCTTTCATTTCGCTTCATTTCTTTCTGTTCTCTCCAACTTGAAATATGTAATTGTTTATGTTGTCTAATCTAACATAGTAATTGATGTAATTTTAACACCTTTCTCATCTCTCTGTTCTGTGAAATGTGCTATAGGGCCGCATGTGCTTGGGGACAATGATCCCCAACGGAATTTATACGAGGCTTTGTTAGCAGTCGCTCACACGGGAAGTTGCAAAGACACGACGTGAAATGTATTTAATGATAGATCTTAGTACTGAGACTTGGACATTGGGAGCATTGAAGCATTAGTGTATGATTTGCCTTGTGTTCAATAAAGCCAGTGCAAGACTAATAAAGGCCACTCCTTAATTTTGTTTTTATTTGAGTAATTGTAGCTGTTGGAGGGCTATGTTGAGTTGTTAAGTCGTCAGATAGTAGGACTAGACTGATTAGAGGGCAGTGTTTCATTGCCTTTGTTGCTGCATGGTAGTGTGGTTTTTTGGAGTGTCAGACCATGTCATGTAATTAATGTATGCATGGAGTCATTAACTGGATAAGCCCTTTGCGTTATGTGTCGTTCGTCTAATGTAAAAAAAGTGAAAGATCTCATATCTGGTAATAGGTTTTTAATTTAATAGATGCCCGTAATAGTGCAGTTTGCACCCTGTGTTTTTATTGCTTAGTCATGTGGTGATCAGTAACCCGTTAATTTATTAAGATTAATAAAATAAGTTAGGTTATTTAGTGTAATTGGTTTGGTTATATTTAAAGATACTATTTATTATTCTAGAATTAGTTTTTTAATTGCATAATTCAATAAATTAAAGAGTATGGAAAGAGATTAAATTTTGATGCATTTGAAATTGATCTAATGATTTTTATAGTTAGGACACTTTATTTTATTTACATCTTATATATAGGATAAAGATAGCGGTGAGCATTAAATTTTTAATCACTTCGGATTTTTTTTAATTTGATAGCAGACATTGTTATTAATATACTGGTATACTGGTAAATAAAAGACGTTCTTCTCCACTTCTCGTAGTGGGATAATTAATAATTTTGAGTCGCCCTCATTTGTTTATTATAACATCATTTGTTATAATATGATTTTATTGACTTTTTTTTTATTAGTTTAAATTAATTTTAAATTATAAATTTCATTATATTCAACATTAAAATATAAAAGAAACTTATTAAGTTAAAAACGAGAATCATAAAAATTGCCAATTTTTGTTTATAAATTTAAACCTACAGAAAAAAAAATTAAAAGAAGCGTAAAAACAATATTGTTACTGTCAGGATAGCGTTGTCCAAATTGAAGAGATGATCAAAATTAGCTTCTTCTGTGCGTTTAATTAATAATTTAGGAAGATAAGGAGAGAACAAGTACGCGAAGACATGAACATGTACTAGCAGACAGCTGCGGGGACAATCCGCCTACAATATAGAAACGTTTTCTTTTACAGGACGGCGATGTAATTCCGAATACACAGACCCAACAACTACATAGCGACGATTTTTGCTATTACAGCTGAGGGCACAGTGAGATATTCTAACCGCATATCCCTTTATTCCCTCTAGTTTTCATAATCATCCCATTGGAATATCAGAGACTGGATCATGCGCTTCAACACGTACCTACCTTAACACTATTACTATAAATATGCAACCCATCATGCAACACAACAGACAAACTAAAAATATGTCATACCAATACGAGAATTATGACCCCTCCTTCCCCGACCAACCTGTCGTTGACTTATACCTCCCTGTTTGGGCAAGATTACCAGCTTTCCACTCCAAACCAGCTTTCATTTGGGCTCAAGACTCCCACACCACCACCACTCTCCTCACCTACCAACAACTCAACACCAATGTTCATCTCATCTCCTCACAGTTGCAGGGTTCACTGCAAAGAGGAGACACTGTTCTTCTTCTCTGTTCTCCAGGACTTGACCTAGTTGAACTCATTTTCGGTTGCCAAAGAGCTGGTCTCTTGAGCGTACCTATCGTCCCTCCCCACCCTTCTTTCTCCAAACAAAACTATCACCACCTCGTACGAGCCATTTCTCAGACCAAACCCAAAGCTGCCATAGCTCACTCTCACTACATTTCAAGCATTCGACACTACCTCTCCTCCCCCCACAACAACACCAAGCTTGCTCACATGCTGCAAACCCTCCACTGGATTTCCATTGACCATGTCAAACACGGTACTGTGAACAACCGTGATTCCCTAACGTACAGTGGTTGCAAAGCTGATGAAGTTTATTTGGTTCAGTACACTTCTGGAGCCACTGGGATCCCAAAACCCGTGCTTGTCACTGCTGGTTCAGCTGCTCACAACGTTAGAACAGCGAGAAAAGCTTACGATCTTCATCCAAACAGCACCATCGTTTCGTGGCTGCCACAGTACCATGATTGTGGCCTCATGTTTCTGTTGCTGACCATTGTCTCCGGTGCCACGTGTGTTCTCACGTCCCCAAACGCGTTCATCAAACGCCCCAGACTCTGGCTTGAACTCTTGTCCGAATTCAAGGCCACTTGCACTCCCGTTCCATCCTTCACATTGCCACTGGTCATCAAGCGTGGAGGGATTCACCAAAGAACTTTACCCATCAACCTATCAACTTTGAAGAACCTTATAATCATCAACGAACCTATCTATAGCGACTCTGTGGAAGAATTCGTTCATACTTTTTCACCATTCGGGTTAAGCCCTTCTTCTATCTCTCCTTCCTACGGGTTAGCAGAAAATTGCACCTTTGTGTCCACTGCGTGGAGGAACTGTCACAGTGACAAAGATGGTGCTTATGCTTCTTCCAGCTTCCCAGATTTCCCAACTCACAACAAACTGTTACCGGTTGCAAGACTCGGAAACGTGGAGCAGGAAGACGTGGAGATTATGGTCGTAAACGAAGAAACCTTGGAGCCGAGTGAGGATGGCGTCGAAGGAGAAATTTGGGTTGCTTCACCAAGTAATGCTTCTGGGTACCTTGGCCACCCTAGTTTAACGAGAGAGGTGTTTCATGGAAGATTGAGAAACATGGTTAGTAAGTGCTTTCTTCGAACTGGGGACAAAGGCATCGTGAAAGGAGAAAAGAGATACCTCTTTGTTACTGGTCGATGTCAAGATGTTATGGAACTTCAAAACGGTGAGAAGGTTCATCCACATTACATAGAGACAGCAGCTTACAACAGTTGCCCCAAGTTACTCAGAGGAGGCTGCATTGCAGCGTTTAAAGTTTCAGCAACGGCGGTGGTTGTGGCAGAGATGCAGAGGTTCGAAAAGGATGTGGATGTGGTTGTGTTGAAGTGGGTCTGTGAGAGAATTAAGGCATGTGTTTGGAAGAAGGAGAAGGTAGAGATTGGATGGGTGGTTTTGGTTAAGAGTGAGTGTGTTCCCAAAACCACTTCTGGAAAATTGCAAAGAGGGAGGTGTAAGGAAAAGCTTCTTGCAGGGGACATGGTGATTCTGATGGAGATGCGATTTGAGAAAGATGTTACTGTTTTTACGAGAGCACAGAAGGTAGGAGAAGAAGCTTGGGAAGAGAAGGGTCACGTGACAAGATCCCTTTCATGTATGGACACTCCTAGCTCTCTAATATCTCTTCTGTGATATGGAGCATAATATGGGTCTAATATGAAAACTGTTGATTCTCAGTCAGCATATTTTCATCTCTGTATATCGATAAATCAATAAATGTAGGAATAAAAATACTCTTCCAGACCTATAAACTTGTATATATAACAAACGAAGAAAAAGAAATGGAAAATGATTTTTTCCACATTCAAAACAACCACTTAAAAACATGGTTTTAAAAAGGAAAATGATTTTTTGACTACTAAATTTTGTCAACTTTCTCTTATAACTTTAAGTATCATCTTCTAAATGGTTCTTCATTTCTCCATTTTCTTATTTTCAATATTTCAAGATCATTTAGAAGATGACACATCATGTTGTAAGAGAAAGTTGTCAAAAATTAGTAGTCAAAATATTATTGCCCTTTTAAAAATGTTATGATAATTAGAAAAAGTACAATCATATATTAACTATTAAATTTTGACAACTTTCTTTTACAATATGAAGTGTGTCATCTTTTAAGTGGTTTTAGAATATTGAGAATGAGAAAATGAAAAAATGAAAAATTACTTAAAAAATAACACATAAGGTTGTAAAAGAAAGTTATAAAAATATAATAGTCAAAAAATCATTTTCTATAGAAAAATTAAACTTTTTACGTAAAACTACCCATTTTTTATAGAGTAAGAGATTTTTATGATATTGCCTTTGAGAATTCTTATTCGATGGAGTGTTGATGATGATGTTAGGATTTTAATTTTTGAAATTTGAAATGATTTATGCTGATCTTTCACATGCATTTCTCTCCTTGCATGTGTTTCGTATGCTATTCGGTTACATTTTCCTGTCTTTGTTTCTAAAGTGTAGGATCATTTTGTTTGTCTTTGATTCTTAAGTCTAGGTTAATTTTGTTTGAATTCTATCTTTTTATAAGTGGAATTTATGAATTGCAATTCATATATACTCTTCAAGTGACTCTCATTTCTAACTGAACTCTTCACTATCCTAGATCAAAAGGTAACTAGAATTTTTGTCTTCAAGTGACTCTCTTTCAAGATATTCCTAATTGAACTATTTTGACGATTGTAGAATCAAAAGGTTACTAGAATTTTTGTCTACTGCTATTCCAAAGGTTTGAGGGGAGCTAATATGATATGCTTCTATTACTCCTTAAAAAATACATGTCTTATTAAAACTTTTTCACAACAGTTTTCAATTGACCAATTGACAGAGGTAAAAAGTATGTGTTCTTTTTGTTAGATGAAGAAAAGTCCATTTAGCAACTTTTCTTTGTAAGGATAAAAAGGTATAAGGTGTGTGTTCTCTTTGTAAGAATAAGGTTTTAGCAACTTTTCTTTGTAAGGATAAAAAGGTATAAGGAGTGTGTTCTCTTTGTAAGAATAAGGTACAAGGTAAATTTGTTCATAATTAAATTTTTTAAAATGAATGTCAATTTTTCTTACTAAATTTGAGGAGAGTGTATTATAAATTAAATGAATATGATTGAGGAGAAGAAGAAGAAGGAAAAAAAGGAAAGAGGAAGATGAGCAAAAGGAGGGGATGAAAATAGTGTGTACAATGATGACATGACAACAATGACAAGAATTGAGGAGCCATAGAATAAAGAAGAAGAGGAGGACGAGGAAAAAGAGAAGGAGGAGGATGATGAAAAGCAAGATTGGACGACAATGGCAGAAGAGGAGAAAGAAGAAAAGCAAAATGGAAGAAGGAGAAGAAAAAGAAGAGAATGAGTAAGAAGATCAAATCACGATATTTATCGACGAATATTTGCTGATGAATGATTATTTCCAAATTTAAATGGTTAATAATTACTAACAATATTTACTAGCAAATTTTTAGTAATCTACAACTACCAACAAAATTTTTTATTCATTAATAAACATTTTATCACCCTTTATTTTACTCTTGTTAATTTTACGTCACGGTAAATTTTATGTGTGAGTAAATCCATTTTTTTGTGTTCATTTAAGTTAAATTGAATTAAATGAAACATGATCTACATTTGATAGTTAAAATATATAATGTGGAAATAAATTAAATTGAGTAAATCCATTTTTTTGTTCATTTAAGTTAAATTGAATTAATGAAACATGATCTACATTTGATAGTTAAAATATATAATGTGAAACTAAATTAAATTGGTTTAAGATAGTCTTTTAAAAAGAAGTACTCAATTATATATGAAAAAATGAATTGGAACATTGTTGGACTTCATTCTTTCTAAAATTTTCGGCATAAAATCATTGAGTGACCAATGTGTTCACTGAACAAAATTCTTTTTTTTTTTCTTTTTGAAACTTGAGAAGGTTAGTCGCTAAATAACTATTTGTTTGTTGAACGAAATTCACTTAAATGAAAATCTAAAGGTTTTATTCATTGCACAACTAAAATGTTCAAAATGTGAATGAAATAATAATAATAATATTTTATATGGAGCGTAAAGATTTACAATTTTAATTCAAATTAAAAAAAAAAAATCTTCATCCTACTTATCGAATAAAAACATGATAACGTAATAGCTCGTAATTTAGCATATGATGTATTCAAATTTCAATTTAAATTGAAGACGTCTAAGTTTAAATAATTGTATCGGATACACACAAATATTAAAAAGGAGTTTGCTTACTGAATAATTAGTGTTATAAGGATATTAATGAATGAATAAGAAAGTGTAATGTTTGTATGATATTATCGTTTAAAATAAAATAATAAAATTTATAAGTTAAGAGATAGAATATACGAAATTTATTTATTCAATAACTTTGATTCACTTCATTTTATATTGTTCTCCACCTGATAGAAATTAGGTATATATATATGCTCAACAAGAAAAGTCATGTTCAATGAGGATGAAGTGTGGGCACATTCGTTGAAGGGCGTAGGTGTTGTTATGTCACACTCCAAATCAATTCTCAACACAGATATCACCCTTCCACTATACACTGTCTCAGTTGGCAAGGAAATGTATATAATTGTTCATCTCAATAACATTCTTTTCTTATCACTCGTCTAATGGTTCCCCTTTAGGTGCCTGTGCGGGAGCATTGCTCGGTGAAGAAGAAGAGTCTGAATCTTCAAACTCTTCATCATCACTGTCTGGTTCCCCCGTAGGTGCACTTGTTGGTGCACTTGTCGGTGCCCCTTCACCTTCCTCAGAATCATCATCGAATTCGGGTGTTCTTGTTGGTGCTTCCGCTGGCGCAGTCGTTGGTGCTTCGGTAGATGCTTCATCGTCTGACTCTACCGGTGCCTCTGCAGGTGAGAAAGAACCTTCCGGTGCACCTGCGGGAGAAATATCCTCGTCCTCATCTTCATCGTCCTCGTCCTCGTCTTCATCTTCATCTTCAGGTAAAGCATCTGGTGCTCCAACTGGTGAATCTGCCATTGATCCCGCGGGTGAAATGTCCGTTTCTGCCATTGATCCCGCGGGTGAAATTTCCGTTTCTGCCATTGATCCCGCGGGTGAAATTTCCGTTTCTGACATCGATCCCGCGGGTGAAATTTCCGTTTCGTGGCTTGCACTTGCACTACTTTTCCCCAAAACAGTAGTTAACCGCACAAAATTAGTTTCAAATTAACCACAATTTCAAAAATATATTCACTGATTATTTAATTTTTGTAATGCTAAAGAAATTCGTGGTAGAAAATTTGGAGAATGAAAAAAGTTGAAGTGATTATGATTTCTTACCTGTCGGTGTCTAAAAAGTCGGCCAAGGATGTTCCTTGGCCTTCATCGGCGTCATCGTAGGAAGAGGAAGAAGAAGAGCCAGAGCCAGAGCCAGAGGAGGCGCCACTTAGGGCTGAACCGAAGTAATCACTGACAGCATCCTGGGTGGTGCCCCCACCAATAGCTTGCTGGGCCTGGTCCAATGCGTCTTGGGAGAGGCCTCCCTGATCCAATAGATTCTTCCAATCATCTTCCTGGCCCAAAACGAATGGCAGAGCCAACACCACCGAAAACACCAAAACTAATGATATCTTCGCCATTTTCCCCTTATTCCTTTACCCTGGAGTCAAGGATTGCAGAAACGCCTTGGCAATTAGTGAACCAAGGGTGGCAACGATATGCAACTTTGTTCATTACAATCCGCTCTTTTATATACACTGCCACAACCCATTTTAGCCCTGCTCTTTTTCTCACGACCCCGATTTTCCCGTTCTCGTTTCTTATCTTTAGAAATTTTCATTTTCCGTTTTCTTTTATTTTAGTTTCTCTACGCTGCTGTTGCCACAACCCCTTCGCTGCTGCTTTTTCCTCGCTCTCCATTTTTTTTCTTCTTAAGAATAGCCACGTCCTATTTTTTTTCTTCGCTGTCCGTAATATTGAATTTCATAATTTGTCAAATATGTTTACCTATTCTGAGTTACACGTCCTTTCTTAGGAGCTTTTCTATTTTGGAAAGACAGCTTTTTTATTTCTTAGCCAAATATATTCTCCCAATTACATGTGTCATATACTTCACTCTGTGACTGCATCAAATGGACCACATTCTTATGAATATTATAAGTATGGCTCTCTAATCATATTTAAACATTTATTTTAATAAGATATGTATTACCTATATAAATTTTAAACATGTCGCTACGTAATGGATAATAGAAAATAATTCCTATCATAGTTATTGGGGATAAATTTTGAATAATGATACTTCCACACACAAACATTTTTTAAATTCATTTGACATTATCTTTCATTATTTTTTTACAAATACAAACTAACTTTTTATGACTATTTTTCTATCTTTAAAATGTGTTTTCAAATAAATATTAAGTGTGTCAAAGTATTATTATTCATAAATTTTCTTTCGCTTAGAATTGTGGGAGAGAGGGAGAGAGTTTATATATATATATAAACTTATTCTTCTGTTTTATTGTCCCATTATCGCAGTAATTTTTTTTATGCGTTATTATTGCTTTTGCTATCTGCGGTAACCTTATTGGTGTGCAAACCATGCACTGTGTGTGCTTTTGTATATGATTTTTTTCCCACCTTAATGCTCAAATATTAAATTTTATTTGGGCTCGCCAAAAAGATTGATGCCCCACCCGTGTTTGCATTATTCTCGAAATTAAATATGTTTGGTGTTTTCTTTTAGCATTTGTGAAAAATTATATTCTATCAAGGAATATTGTACTTAATCGTCGTGTATAGGTTGAATGAAATATAAAGGTTGGGGCTGTCAGTTGGAAATTCTTGTGGATGTGTCCTTAAAAGAATAATATACAGTTAATATAAGCTTTATTAGTGTACTTTCAATAGTTAATTTCGAACACGAAAATGTTTCACGTAAGATCTGATTGATATAACACCTTTCTTCTTTGTCTCATTCACATTGGTCTATGAGGTCTCTCTACTCGACTCCTTATAAAATATTTTTCTTTTACAAGTAATCGTTGATGATAAATCGAGATACATATATGGGTAAAAGTGAAAATTAATTAAGGCAGAAGCCAGACAGCATGTAAGTATTCTGTGCATATGTGCTAACCCATATACAAAAAAAATAAATAAAAAATACTCACATTACACAGTACTATAAAATACCTTACATAGGTTTGTACAACATTTTTAATAGAAGTATTTTTTATCCTTCTAAAACACAGTACTTTATAGTCTTAAAACTTAAAAATTACCTCTATATATATAAATTGTCAAAACAAAACAACCATATGTTACGGTTAACGTAGAATACCATTTACATCAAAATCGAGTTGATTCACTTGTGTGCTTGATATAGATCAAGCTTTAATTAGTATCAGTAAAATATTGTTAATATTACTGTGTCTCTTGTTTTAAATAAAATGTTCCACTGCAATTTTACTGTTTGTAAAACTATCTGTCGTATCAGTCTTTTTACCTTCAACCATATTAAATTCCAACTCCGTTAGAAAATTAGTCTTTGTTCTAGACGTATCCAGTTAGTATTGTGTTTATGTTTGAGATTTTGACATGTAGCTGAAAGAGTAAAATTAAATGATTAACAGGTGTCTAGCCATTCAAACTTGTCACTACATACAGTTTTTAATATCCAGAAAAGTTACATATCGCATGATATTTCTTACAAATTACAATTGGGTGAATATGACGGGAACAGAAACACACAGCAAGTGAGCACACCAACATAAATTGCACATGCCTTCGTGGAAACTTGCAACTCCACAGTGCTAAAGTGCTTGCTTCATCGGAGAGTCAGATTCCTCATTCGCCTGGTGAACAAAACAATAAGCTTATATTCAGAGTAAGAACAAATTCAGCCTTTTAAGGTCTGCATAAATAAGTAGACAACTGCATGTGCCAAAAAACTACACCCAATGATTACAGGTGATTTAAGGAGGGTGCTAATATCCCCGAGGGTGAAGATAAACGTCGATGCATGAATCAATGATTATTACCCAATACCATATCGACATGTTGATAATTATTATATTACTAGCCTCACCAAGGACATTATCCAAACCAATAGATCTCAGGTGCATGTGACATGAAACTTGATGGATCAAATTTCACGTGCTCTCTGCTTTTAACAATATTATAAAAAATCACCGTTTCTTGGGTTGCTGTTACAATTTCTCAGGACATTCTGATCATTGTAATCAGAAGCTCCAAAACATGAGATGTGAGAACTATTTTGAAACAGAAAGACTAACGAAATTGGCAATGCAGATGCAAAGGGTGATTTCCTCCTCATGAAATTTCCTCAAACCTCTCAACGATTTTTGGTATTTGCAACAAGAGTTATTTCCTCCTCTAATACAAGTGAGGAATAATAGAGGATAACACAAAAAATGAAAGAAATAACATAACGCACATTCTAACGAGAGTGGTATTGTAAGATAAAGTTTGCAAACACGTACTACTATGAAATCTTCTTAAGAAAAGAAGTGAAATACAAGACATTGTTACCTTTGTTCATTGTCAATTTGTCTTCCATTGATGCCGGCACCTCTGTACCTGGGTAGTGGAATCTGGTCACGCTCAATTCGAATGACATCTTCCTGGAGAATCTCATAGTGCATTTTCACCTCTTCTACGGATTTTCCCCCGACAGCGTTGGCCACATGTTGCCACCGATTTGGGTCGTCAGGGCCATGAACAGCAAGAGCATCCTCAAAACGTCTATTCTCTTCTCGTGTCCAACCCATGAATCGAGTACCGTGTATCTGAATGTGTTACAGAGAGTGAAGCAAGAAGAGAACAGAAAAAGAGTTATCAGAAGATAGCAAGAGTGTGTGTAGGTGAGTGTGTTGGAGTGGGTGGTTAAATAAGGGAGAGTGAATGAAGTGATGTGCAAGTTGGCGAATACTTTTTAGGGATTCAACAAGATATGATTCCCTTGAGAAGGGTATGTGAAGCGGGGTCAGGTACCCTTTCCCAAGTCCATTTCATTTGGATTTGATCCCTTAAGGGTTATAAACCTATGATATGAGTCTATGTACGTGACCTTTTCATTTGATGTTGGACTCAGTATTGTAATCTCATTTGTTCAGATTTTTACAGGCTGGTGGTGGTGGCGGTGGGATTAGATACCAATTCCCACTGCAATACAGATATATATATTCCCTAACAATATGTAAGGCTAAGATATTCTTCTTCTTCTTTCTAAGATGGATACAGAATAATAATCCTGTCACTTATTTTGCAACTTGTGACGGGTAATATACTTTCTCCATCACCCATTAATATATTTTTCATTTCAAATCACCATTGCATTGCTTCAGAGCCTCATCAATTACTTCACATAACTACCATTAGATAAAAGAATTGGAATGGAAACTTACTTGTTGATTCTGTGGGTTTAACTAGGGTTACTTTTTCTGCAGTCGGTGATTACTTGTTGGATGAAGTTTGCGTGCCTGAGAGGTGAAAGATTGCTCAGTTTTGGACAGTGATTTGCGTTTGGCTCTGTCAATGCCATTACTGGGATTTATTTATATTGCTCTGTTTTCCAGTTCCAGAACATGTGCTCCTTTCTGTTCTCACCCTTACTTGTGTTGTATGTGGAGTCATTGGTTCGGTGCCAGAATTTCACTATGCAAATTGTAACCATGAGTAGAAACAGAAACAGATTCAATATAGTTGATTATTAATATTTTTATTTATTATTTTTTGGAAAATAAATAATTAGTTTAGTATAAAAAATATTAATACATTTCATTTTTAAATATTAAGTATGTATTCATTTATTTTAACTATTAGCTGAGTTTAAATAAAATTAACTAAATTTAGTTTTTTTTGTTAAAATTGTGATTTTTTATTGTACAAAGTCAATATTTATGATTCTAAATTAATAATTTATCTCTTTTTATATCATTATTTTAATTATTTATTATTGTAATAAAAGAGATAAAATATTTTAAGAGATTATAATTGTATATTTTAAGATATTTATTTATCTGTAATTGATTATATTACATTTTCCGTTGTAATTGAGTAGTAATTAGCTGATGCAAATAGTATTTTTTACGTAAATATGTAAGTTTTCTTTGCAAAAAAAAATGGGTTCGTAGCCACATCATGTGGCAATTAACACTACTGATTCTAGTTTATACAAATTCTTGTAATATGCTTAAGGTTTGAATTTTTCTTTTTTCAGTTTTTATGTGGTCTTCTTTGATTTTTTTTTTTTTTTTTTTTTTTTTTTGGTTTTTATTTTTTTTTTTTTTTTTTTTTTTGTGGTTTTTTTTTTTTTTTTTTTTTTTTTTTGTTTGAGCTAGGTTTCACAGTTTTGTATATAGGTATATTTAATGGGGAAAAAAATACAGATCTTGAATCAATAAAAAATAATTCAAAATCGTACTCTAAAATAAAATCAATTAGTATTCGAAAATTAACAATAATTGAAATTTGAGAAATAAAATACCGAAACACTTTTTAGATGAAAAAAAAGATACAAAAAGTTAAAAAAGAGGGAACAGAAATATTTTAAACCAAGTTAACGTTACACCTACTAAAAAAAATTAAACCTCGGCTAAACTTTTTATTTTAAAATAAAACTTTGTATTAGGGGTAAGATCACGTGGCCCAACACTTTTTTGTTATATTTAAAACTTGATGAAATTGCTCTCTTACTATTTGCTTTTTTTAATCCACTATTTAAAGTTATTCAAAAATTTAAAATTAATAAAAAAAAATCTGTTGTTGGAAAAAAGAGTGTTCGGCTACATGTTAGTCAGATGGTGGAGCCATCATGAGTAATGAGAAATCAAAGGCCCATAAACGACAAGTCAATGGCCCTAGTTGGGAGAAGATATTCGAATTTTAGAATTTTTTAAAAAAAACATTTTTAGTAAAATGAATTCTCTACATTTTTCTCATTATAAAAAAAATATATTGAAAACGTCTTAACTTTTATTTCTTTTTTTTTTCACTTATGTAGGATTTTCAAAGTCGTTTTTACCAACTTAAAACATGTATTGATTTTTTTTATCTTTAAAAACAAAAAAATATGAATTCAAATATCTCGGGAAAAGTCTCATTTTATCTAATACTAGGGGTGATCATAAATTTTGTTAGCAATGGAAAACTGAAAATTTTGCATGAAGTTAAATATAGTTAGTTTTGGACTTCTTAAATACAATTCGTGCATACTAAACTTGATTTTTCACTATTAATTAATCAATTTATCAGGCAATAACTCAAAACGTTATCACTTATTAAAAAACTAGCATGAAAATTAATTCTTCCAAAAGTAAAAAATAAATAAAATATTAGAGTTGACTTTATTGTTTCTTCTATCTAATTTTTTTCACTCACTTATACAATAGAAGGAGAAAGAGAGATAATGAATTTGTTTGTATTTTTGAGATTGGATCACAGTGCAGAAATGCAAAAACAAAACCGTAGTCCACATAATTTAAATTATTTGATAAACAATTTATGAAGAAAATTAACAGACTAGAGTGTATTGAAAAAGTATGACATTTTATTTTAATAAAAAAATTGCTTATTTTTAAATTTATAATTTAACCTACATTTTTTTGTTCATTTTATCAAATAGATGAAATTACTGACAACATTTTTTTAATTTCGTCATTTCTCACTTTCTTTTTCTTAATGCAACGGATTCAATTTTCAACTCATTTCTTCTGATCACATTTCGTACCCTTATTATCATGCTGTTAGGATGAAACTAATTTAAGGCATTGCTGATTTAAAAATTTATATCTATTTAATTGAAGACAGTTGTATATAATCAGTGGCGAAACTTGACCAAAAATTCTAAGGGGTTAAATTATATTTGTTATATATAAATTATTTTTTTAATTAAAAAAAGTTAATTTCTTTACATCATTTTTTTATTCAAAATAAACACTCATGACAATATAATCTAAACAATATAACAATAATATATATGAAAGAGTAACATAAAGTTTATCATCAATAATAATATATAAAAAAAACAAAAGTTACCTTTATTCAGAGGGTTCCTTTACGCTCTTTCAATGACTTAAAATCTTCAATAATTGAATCAGAGCTGAAACTAGTTGCAATATCCCTTTCAATATAGATTATCATAGTGCTGTAAAACTTAATTAAGGATCTTTAAGATTTATAATTCTCACACGATAAATCATAATAGAGCACTAACCTTGATCCATGAGAGATCCTGTGAATATGCGTTCTTCAATTTATAATCTTGTGTGCTCTTCAACCACCGTTTCCCAATCTATCTCTTTGCCTTTCTTTCTCTTCTCACACGTACTTGATGGGTTACAGTGAAAAGAACCTTATAGCCAGAGACAGAACCCCAATTCCTTTTTATACCAACGTCCATCAAGTTGGTTTTTATTTTATCTTTATTTTATTTTATTATCACTTCCCATAATAATAACCAATAAGTCTCTATATTTATTAAATCATAATTGGGCCCATCATAATATTTCAAATGAGTCACTAATAAAATTAATTCGTCAATTAATTCTAACATATGCTTGTTGTCAAATGATGGAATCAAAATAAGAATACTTGACATGTGGCAATTGAGGTTTATTATTTGTTTATTTTTTAGGAATCAATTGGAGAAAATAGACTTTTTGATAAAAACACTAATTAAAAATTTTTCATTGTGTTGAAAGTCATTTTATAATTACTTTTATAAATATTTGGACTTGTATAGACTTTAGTTTATTTGAACTTTATTTAAAATTTATGACACAAATGTATTTTATTTCGTTTTATTTGAATTTATGATTAAATATTTATTTTTTAAATAATTTTGTAAATATCCGCGGGTACCCGTAGATACCCGCGGATATGAAAAAAATAGGCGGGTACCCGCATAACGAATACCCGACAGATATGGATACGGATACGAGGTGAATATTTATCCAGCGGGTAGGGTACGGGGGAGCTACTACCCGTACCCTACCCACCCCGTTGACATCCTTAACCCCAACGATTTGATCATTGAACAAGCTATTAAATTCGGGTTCAACACATCAAATAATCAAGCTGCGTATAAAACACTCGTTGTAGGACTAACACTTACTCGTGAATTGAATGTCAAAATAATGAAATGTCATAGTGATTTACAACTTGTCAAAAGACAAATAAAAAAAATGAGTTTCAAATAAAGAGCCATTATTGCTACGGTACAATCACATTAATAAAAGTAGATTTTGTCTCTTCTAGTAATTATATATATATATATATATATATATATATATATATATATATATATATATTTATATA
>Ga0209589_1001783_pt1 | contig 36153 bp, 16 predicted proteins | sample CowpeawhiteBW_FD_187525 | JGI IMG/M metagenome (GOLD analysis project Ga0209589, IMG submission 187525) | Root nodule microbial communities of legume samples collected from California USA - Cow pea white BW (SPAdes) (version 2) | ecosystem: Host-associated > Plants > Roots > Nodule | place: USA...
CAAAAAAAAAAAATCACGTAAAGTCATTTGGCAACTATTTTTAATTTGTTCACATGTGGTTTGACCATTGTGTAAGATGCGACGAAGGATGAAGAACACACCCTTAGCTTGATTTAAATGTGATTCGATGATAAATACGGATAATCTTTTAACTCACTCATATGAATAAAATAAAATAACAAGTTCCTCCTTCAATATATCTTTTATATCTCATATCTATCATATTTTCATAATTCCTAAATATTTTTGACATTTATAATATTTGATATTGTAATTATATGACTCCTAATATTTCATATTGTAATATAACTCATAAAACTTCTTAAGTCCTCATCCCAATAAAGTTTGCATCAAACTGTTAAGATCAAAATGCGGACTTAAGTGAATGTTTGTTGTATCTAATTGATCAACGTTTGCTTACACAATAGAAATTCTATTGGGAAATCACACACTAAAAATAATAATATCTTCAAGCGGAAGAACACCCACAAATAAGAGCAGAAAAATAAATAAAAGCACACAGAAAATTTAACGTGGTTCGGCACCTCAAGGCCTACATCCACAAACACTCAACAAGAAGTATTATTACCCAAGTGCAATTTTTCGGGCAAAAATTGCAAGCCTTCTTACAATTTTTTATGGACCAAAACTGCAAACCCTTCATAATGCAATTTTTTGTGGACCAAAATTGCAAACCCTTCATAGTGCAATTTTTCTGGTAAAAATTGCAAACCTTCCGATAACACACAACTACCCAAGCCCCTCATACACCCAAGAGACCTATTGAGTTATGGTGATAACACACAACTCTTTACTTTTATAGTATTTTTCTGCTACTCTCTTCTTCATATTACTCGATGTGGGACTTTGGTGAATACCCACTTGAGAACCAACATATCCTCCCTTCACCAAAAGTCTCACATACTCTGGAACAAACATTTGACACATTATCAACAGATGTGCTTGAATCGCTCTTACTACTAGTGATTTGCACGAACTTTTTGACTATGACAATCTTTCCCATCAATGGCCCTCACCGCCTTGCACATCAGACTCATTGTCGACAACTTTCACATCTTTGTCACTAAAAATTAACTTATACTCAAGGGAAATCCATCATAACGCCACCTTGGTCCAGCCACGACACTGCCACAACACAACGACGCAACATCCGTTGTTGACGAAGCATCTTGCCACACACAAACTTTGCGACTTCCCCCACAAATCCAGGAGCATCTTGCCACACATAGACTCCACTCTCTTCAAAGGACGTTGATTCTGATCAGTATGTCAAATTGCTCCTCTTCCTCCCTTGATTAGAAACCCTTGGTCAGAACCTTAGCTTTGATACCACTATTGAGAAATCACGCACTAAAATTAATAATCTCTTCAAGCGAAATCACACCCACAAATAATAGCAGAAAAATAAATAAAAGCACACAAGAAATTTAACGTGGTTCGGCACTTCAAGGCCTACATCCACAAACCATAAACACTCAACAAGAAGTATTATTACCCAAGTGCAATTTTTCGGGCAAAAATTGTAAATCTTCTTACAATTTTTTATGGACCAAAACTGCAAACCCTTCCTAATACAATTTTTTGTGGACCAAAATTACAAACCCTTCATAGTGCAATTTTTCTGGCAAAAATTGCAAATCTTTCAATGACATACAACTACCCAAACCCCTCATACACCCAAGAGACCTATTGAGTTGTGGTGACAACTCCAAAATCAACTCTTTACTTTTATAGTATTTTTCTACTATTATCTTCTTCATATTACTCGACGTGAAACTTTGGTGAATACTCGAGAACAATCAAATTCAAAATTCACATGATGTTTTATCATTTATGAGACAAAGTAAATGCATTCATGATTTGATAGGTGTCTATCAAATACGTTTTCATATTTTAAACTCAAAGTTTTGTTTTATTTAAATATTCAATCAAAATATCAAGATATTGAACTTGTGCTATAACAATATTAATATCATTAAAGTATTAATAAAGATAAAGATTCAAAAGTTCTATGATTAATTCGAATAATGTATTTTTTTTCAAATTATGTTTTAAAAATAAACTCTGTGAATGAGAAGAAATACTTTAAAGACAATAAGTTACATTCCTTTTAATGAAAATTAATTATCAGTACATTTTTCACCGGTAAATATTCAATCCCAACAACATAATTGTTTAACAAATATGAAAGAATCGAGTTAGGAACATGTAAAGTTTAAAATGGAAAAAAAATATATTATGGGGTGGGGAACCAAAAGACAAATATAGTCTTCCATACGAATCCAATATTTAAGGAGTACCAATTCCAAACTCGAAATTAAATAGATTAATGATCTAAATAGACCAATTTCAAAAAATAATGGTGTCAAATATACAAAAAAAAAAAAAAAAATCCTCAAACAAAGTATCCCTCTCTTTTTCCTCTTTTAATTTTGTTCTGTTTCGTTTTAAATTAATTAATCTAGATTTTTCATACTTCACATCATAATAAACCCTGTAGTTGAATATGTACGTCTCTGATGTCTCTGATCCAATCCTAATGATCTGCTACATGCACAATGTTTTCAATTAACCATTATCGATCGCATAATTCATTGATTAAAAACTTATAGGTTCGGGTGACATTAACCTTAAAAAACAGAATTTTGAAAACAGAGAATAGGATTGTGAAAACCACAAAAAAATAAATGAAGTGCTGTATTTCTTAAATCAACTCCTGTGAAAATCAAAGGCAGGGAGGAATGCACAGACAAAGATGGAGAAAGAAGAAGACAAAAAGGGAACTACATATTTGACAAAATCAATTAACTCTACAAAGCTATTGTGAAGAACACAAGAAAATGATCTTCAGAAGCTTCAAAATCTTGCATCAACCGTGACTTGAGGAGGGTATTGATTGAAGCTTTGTGGTGTGTTCTTCCGGAACTTCTTCTGTGATGGTCGCCAAAGCAGGTAAATTTGAAGGCTTCCTTGGGAGGATTATGGGTGCTGGAGCAACCTCCATCCACGAACTCAAGTTTCTGATTCCCTTAGCCATTGATGAGTCTGTTTCTGATTCTTCTCTCTTCCTCCTCCTAAACCTAGAAAGAAGAGAGTCTAAGCTATGCGTCGTCGATCTGAGAAAGAGTTTTGGTTTGGTTTGAGAGAGAACAATGAAGAAGCTGGTGTGGTTGGTTTTATATAGTACCAGTGGAACCTTAAATAAAGAGGTAGAATCACGAGTTTTAAGGATGTCTTTCGATTGAGACCACCACATACACGTGAGAATAAAATCAAAAGAGATTTTGTTGACAGATTCGTAGGAAGCTTCCAACAAAAAAAAAAAAGAAAAAAAGCACACAACAAACTGTTAGTGTCTAATTACGAAACCACGTAGGTGTGTTTGTGTGTGTAATGCGTATTTCTAGACCTTCCGTCCTAAAAAGTCTATTCAGTTGCCTGTATTTGAGGGAATGAAAAAAAAATAGAAAAAAAATGCTTCTTTTTCTCCTCTCAATTACACATGTATTTATAGTTTAATCATCAAAAAATATTATTTTTGTTTCTTCAATTGTTAGAATACGAAATTTGAATATCACTCTTATTATATATTATTACTATATCTTGGTATGTCATAAATATCTTTAGAATCAGTAGGCACCATAGAACCAATTCTTTTACCACATTCTTATTTGTTACGCCATGTTATTACTCTTTGACAGGTGTCACAGATTCGATGCTTTGTGTTTGGGAACATAATAGCGATAAAGGTCAACAATTGCAAATTCTAGACGGTTCCTGGTATTAAATTAGCGATAAACTGATTAAATTTTTTTAACGTATGACCAAATAAATAAAATTAAACACAGGATATTATTTTATATATTTATAATATAAATTTATTTTTAATTTCTGGATTTTGAAAAACAGTGTATTTTTATATTTATAGTTTGTGCCTACTTTATTTAAATATTAAAAAGTAGTTTTTATTTATATATTTATGTGGACAATATCACACAGAATGAATACAAAGTTTGACCCAGTGGTCTTAAAATATTTAATGGACAAAGAGATATAGAAGATTGATTTTAGATGTTACAACACATTCATGCAATAATTTCATGACATGATTTAACATTCGCTTTGGAATCAGTTGTTCAAACTCACTCAAACGGGTTTTGTTTCTGATTATTATTACCTTAAATTCATGAATCTTTCATCCTTATAATCACTATTCTCCCCTCTAGTTTCTTGGAATCTCACCTATTAGGCCTTGTTTGGTATCTCTATATACCACGCACTCTACAGGTCCTTCTTTTCTATATGATTCTTTGCCCAAACTATATGGAGTTTCAAGTTAACAAAAGGCGCATAGATTAGGGGTGTCAACGGGGCGGGTAGGGTACGGGTAGTAGCTCCCCCGTATCCTACCCGCTGGATTATTTGTCCCGTACCCGTACCTATATCCGTCGGGTATCCGTTATGCGGGTACCCGTCTATTTTTTTCATATCCGCGGGTATCCACGGGTACCCGCAGGTATTTACAAAAATATTTTAAAAAATAAATATTTAACCATAATTAGTGTTTGGATCAACAAGTTCCCTTTCCCCGATTGATTCTTGAAAAACAAACAAATAAAAAATCTCTACCAATTTATATTGTAGTTTATTTTTGAATAAAATATTAAAGAAATTACTAACTTCATCGATGTCCACCTCTTGTAACATTGTATAAAGTTTTATGTTGTCCAATTTTAATCTAGAAGAGCCTTAAAACATAAGAAGTTTAGTAAAAATTTCTAACAATCTCACTTAATTAAAATACATAAGTAAAAGTGTTAATTTCATTACCTTCCATGTTGGTCCATAACCAGTCTTAGAGACACATAAATGCCTTCACAGTATCTGGAAGTAATTTACTCCTTTGTGGGGTAAGAATCTGACCACCATTATTGAATGAAGACTCATGATGTTTTTTATTAATATATATATATATATATATATATATATATATATATATATATATATATATATATATATAAGGGTATTTTCTGAATTAAAGTTTAGCGGGTACGGGTATCCACGGGTACGGATACTATGATACCCGTACCCGTTCCGTTAACATGCGGGTATCAAAAATATCCGTACCCACGGGTAGCGGGTATCCATTTTTAATATCCATTTCCTATCCGTCGCGGATTTTATCCGCGAATATCCACGGGTACGGATATTTTTGACATCCCTAACATAGATATGCAGTTTCAACTTGGTGATTTTAGTTAAACTCAAACTTTATCGACAACATTATCTAGTTTTACGCAAAAATATCAAATTGGAATTATGCTATTTTGGTCCTTTTGAAATCATCCAACGTATTTTAACAACCTACAAACTTCTTCTACCAGAACGTAAAAATTCACCCGATTTTTCATGTTTTATTACTTAAGAAGTTTTATGGCCCAGCCATGCAACAATATTTGCCATTTCATCTTGCCGGCGTAGCACAAGACGATGAAATAAAGAGATATGTTTCAAAGTTAAAATAAAAAAAATAAAAATTACTTATGATAAGAATAATATGATTAAGTGTATTAGGTGTGATTTTTCATCTTACACCGGAATAAAGCCCATTTCTAAAAATTACAGGAGGAGAAGCTAGAATTTATCCAAAATGACCCGTTAAAACTCGTTGAACTTAAGAAATTAGACAATGAAAATATTGAAATAGAACATTCAAAGAAAAAAAAAGAAAAAGTCTTTATATCACTTAAATATAATGAAGAGAACAAATACACAGTTATGTTAGCCCCAAAAACTCAATTTCTTTATGAACTTCTTTCAATATGTAAGTTAAAGATACTTTTGATTATGAGAATGTAAAGATGTTTTATGCTTCAAGACTAAGCTAGAAATCCTTATTATAAGAGTGGATTTTCTCATGCTGCTAATACATACAATCTTAATATACTAATAATATATAATAAATTGAGATGTTCTCTGTTCTCTAAAGATAGAAGTTAGGTAGAAAAACTTCTATAACCTATAAAAAAAACTCATGGAATCAGATAAGGATGATAATTGCTAGTAATAAGTAAAGTGATCCATAAAGAAAACCACTCATGAACTCCTTATATAATGTACAACTTAAACCTTGCATTGAAAAATATATATACGATAAAAAATACTAAAATAATTGTAATACTTATAAAGAATATTATTAGATCTATGTTGATGATGTTATCTTATTGTAGGACACTCTATAAGATTAGATTACCAATATTCAATAATCTCAACTCATTTAAGTCACTTTATGATCCTCTTACAAGATTTGTTTCGACCATAGTTATACTTAAAAGATTTAAAAATTTGCAAAATGAACTCTAACAGATTGTTATTAGTGCAAATCGTCTTTTTCCATAAAAATGAAGAAATATAAACATTACAAGTTTTTGTTTTATTAAAAGACTTCCTTTATATAAATATTTCTCATTATTTTAGATTATGAAATATAATTACTACACTTTAATAGATGTGTAGTTATGTCTGATATTGCGCTTCATAGCATGTACAAGTTGATGAAGTGAATAAAGTTTATTAAAACTTGTTTGAAAAGCTTTAACACAAATTTTACCCGTAAACACAAGAAGATCCTCAACTTTGTCCCAATCCAACATAGTTCCAAATAAACCAGAATTAAGATCAAAATGAATATCAACAAACAAAATCACCTAAAATGAATATATACAAGAACAATATCACTTAATCTGATATTATCATTCTCCAACACATAATAATTGTCCAATAATCTTCCCCTTCAAGACTCAACTTCCCATTATTAATTTGGTTATTAAATATTATTCAATATTCAATATTATATACAAATACAATTTCATATAACATTAAATATTATAACTTTTTTCTATAACACAAATCAAAATTAATCCATTCATTTGTGCAGTCAAAATTTTCAATCAATAATATTTCCTAATTATTAACATTTGATAAATACCAATTTTATTCATAAACAATAGAAAACAGAAACTTGGGAATCGATTCTCGAGGGATCGAATCCTGACTTTCAGGCCAGGAATCACCAAATGATAGAACTTCTCTTGCCGGAACAGAATTCTGGCCTAAAAAATGGTGATATCATGATAATTAATTGGAAAAGTGTGCTACAGAGGTAATAAGCTAAGTCTGCATTTTGGTAAAAAAATTGATTTTTTTTACTTTTATCTACATTTGAAGATTTATTTTACTGTCACTCCAACTACCCGAACTCTTATTCGGACCCCTTTCCATATTAACCTCTACTGCATTCAAAATTGCATATATATACCATGACCAAATCATACCATAAAAAATTCATCACCAAATCTATCATAAACAATTGATAACTGAATTAACCATAAACAATTCGATAAGAATCAAAATAAAAACAATATAGTTATTCAATAATTTTTCGGCTAAATATCCCAAATATACTTAATTTTTCATATATAATGAAACCAACATGGATAACTCTAAAAAAAATACAGCACGCAAGAAAAAAAACAGTTAACAATGAAAATGCTCAATTCAAAACTGCTCAGATCCTAACAATGTGTTATCATTTACCAACCAACACAAATACCTACCATTCCGAAGCAAAACAATTTCCTCTATAAATTAAACCGAATTCAAAATTATAATTCCCAAAACAGAAACAATCTAAACAAAAAAAAAATACACTGAAAATTCATCAAAATCATTCGAGAGGAACCTCAACGTCTCCATCTGAAATCTCTTGCTGCAAATCCTTGGGGTCTTTCCCGTCAACGGTGCACCCAACCGACACGCAAGTGCCGAGGATCTCTTTAATGGTTCCGCTGAGATCCTTTGCCATGGAGCGCGGGCTCATCACCCTCGCGATCTCAATCACATCATCGAGGGAGATGTTTCCGTTGTGCTTAATGTTCTTAGTCTTTTTCCTGTCTCTCTCAGGCTCTTTGAGCGATTTGATGACGAGCGCGGCGGCGGAGGGCACCACCGTCACCTTCGCCTGGCGGTTCTGAACGGTGAGCTTCACCGTCACGCGGAGGCCCTTCCAGTCCTTTGCGGTCTCCTTGGCGATGTCTTCACCGATCTTCTTCGGAGAAAGTCCCAACGGACCGATCTTAGGGGCGAGGGAACTCGCTGCACCAACCTCGCCACCGGTGACGCGAACGAACACGTCCACCACCTGCGAGGGATCGAACTTCGGTGGCATTGGGCCGCTGGTTTCTTCGCTGGAGTGGTGTCGATTAGGGTTTTGCAGAAGAGGGTTTGTGACGGTGTTGGGATATAAAGTTGCTAACTAGGGTTTTGTTTTGTTGCTTGGGTGTATGGGCTTTCAGGATGCCAATGGGTCTTTTTCCAGTTCCTTTTCTACTATCTACACTTTCCTTTGGATGGAAAAAAAAAATCTTAAACAACTATCTTTTTACAAAATATAATTGATTCTCGTGTTGTAGAACATTCTCTGTGTAAAGTGTTTATGAAAAAAAATAAAAATTATGGTCTAAAAAATACAATCTGAAATGTAAAATTGAAAGGGGTGTTTAATAATTAATTTTTAAAGATGCCATATTTTCAGTATGAAAGATATTCTTTTGGTATATATATATTTTTTTCTAACATTTTTAGAAGATAATGATATTTTATTTTTATTTTTATGATAATTGAAGAGTGATTAGAATTATGAGTTAAAACAAGTTAAAATATTTTTTTTAAATGTTCTCATTTTTATGTTTTGAAAGTACTTAATCCGAACAAAATGTACAATAAAAATATTTTTCATAACATTTTAAATGTGTGCTGTAAAAAATATATTCTAAAATGGAAATTAAAAAATTATTGCTTTTGGATCTAATTTTCAAAAACACTATTTAGTAAAATACATTTTCATTTTCTTAAAATTTTAATTTTAAAATAATTTTTGGAACATGAAATGTAAGAGAAAATGGTATTTTAGAGGTGATAGTATTTTTAAATAATGAGATTTAATTATTTTAATATTAAAGTATTAAAGTATAAATAGAAATTATATAAACCAGTTTCATTGTTTTAAAACATTATTTCTCTTTAACTTATTTTTCTAGAGTCATTTTACTTCTCTATAAATCTTCTTACTCTCTAGATATCTTTGAAGATTTGAGAGCGTCAGCGTGATTCTTTCGACAAGTTCTTCAAGTTCATAGATCAATTCCTTCGATTAAGTAAGTTGGATTTCAACTCTTTTTCATTTTGATCAATTATGTTCTTCTCTTGCATGTTAGTATTTGTTTCGGGGTATAGGGACTAAGAGTCTATCTAAAACACTAACTTGACCTCATTTTCCTCTATTGTCACTATTACTCTTCTCTCCTCCTGTTCGGTGTTCTTTCTCTTTCTCCCGTTCGGTTGTCCAAACGATCAGGGTACTTATCAATTAGGCTCTGATGCTTAAGTCAGTTTAGGATAAGTAATTAATGTGGTAATAAATGCGAAGTAAAAGTTCTTACCAACTTACCTTGCACTCATGCCGTTGAAAGTACAACATGTTTTTACAATTGATTGAGTTAAGAAAAAAAAGAGAAAATACCAATTTGGTCAATTGGTAAGTTAAAAATCTGCAAAATCTGGAATTTGTTATAATGACGTTGGGCAACAGTAGCACCAAATTTCAAGTGTTGGAAATATTTTAATATAATTTAAAAAATAAATAACTAAAATAATATTCTACTATTACTAATATTTTTCATGGACTTTTAATTTTATGGGTTAATGTTATTTATGATTAACGATTATATTTTTTATTACAATTTACTTTTGTGTCTCCCTTTTCTACCTATAAATACCACCTAGGTGCATGGGAAAGACACAACAAAAAACACAACAAACACTAGAGTATTCTTAAAAGTCTTATTCTTTCTTCTCTATATTATCTTGTAAAAAAGTGGTGTTCATAAGGTTCGGAGATCCTTTGCTACACTCGATCGATCTAACGGGTTGTTGTATTTTGTGAGAGAAGCGCATATGATTTTATTTTGCCATGTGTAGTAGGGGCGTTTTATCTCTAAGGATAGTGTTATGCGTGCCTCAGTCCAAGATATTTTTACTCCTTTCCTTGTTTATTTTTTATTATTATTATAATTGTTGATCTCTGATTAATATTCGTTGATTTATATATATATATATATATATATATATATATATATATATGTCGTAGTATTATTATTGCTCTAATAATTATTATTATAATATTATTTCATATTTTATTATTAATAGTATTATTTGTTTAATCTTTTTATAACATTCCTAGAGAGAAAATTCTTATTTTTTTCTAAAATTACGGACAATATAAGGGGGAAGATTGAAAACACTTGTTATAAACTAATGTGTTTGGTATGGTTATAATCAAATTAGCCTCAACTAATTCTACAAATTTATTTGTATAATTATTTTTATTTCTATTGGTAACAATAAATGAAATTATGAATAAATTAAATTATGGTTCACTGAATACTTTTTTTGTGATATTTAAAGCTAATGTTTTTCCTATTATATTAATTTATGATTTAATATCTTATACTCGATGTTCTAAATCATGAATATATTTTAGTGTTTTGTATGAAAATAATTATAAAATGTTTGTCATACAAGTTAACCATTAATTGTTTATGAAATTATTATTGAGTTATGAAACTATCCATTTGCAAGAAAAAAAATTATCTTGATATTTATATGAAAAAAATGACCACCATAAATCCTTTTTTATTAGATTTATGAAATTAAAAATATTGTTTATGACATTAAATTAAAATAAATTATTTTATTTTATATCATGCTTATGATTATGTGTGTGCTGATAAAAAAAATCTTCATATCAGAAATTGAGGAGATGATCAAGTAAAATTAAAATGTCTTCTAGAGTTTTTTTTTCTTTAAAAAAAAGGAGTTTTTCCTGTTTCTGGATTCAAAACTTCCTTGTTACTCAACAAGGTTATGAAATGGTCTTTGAGTGCAATACTATTATTATATCTAGACATGTGTTTTGGTTTTGGTTGGTAAATGATATATTTGTGATGGTTTGTTTGAGTTAAGTACCTTTATCTTGTAATAAAATATTTAGTAGTTCTTATTTGATTATTACATATGTTGGAAGTTGTGATATATGACATGTTATTATTATAATTTTTTGAGAAGTTTGCTTAGAGACCATTCAATTATACAATTTTTTATGTATAAAATTAATTTAAAAGGAAAGTGATGAATATATGTCTTTAGAAATGAGAATAAATGTCTATATAAATGAGTGTTTTTATGTGAAACTCATGGTATTATTCATTATGTAACATCTTCATATAGTATTAATCTAATGGTGCAGCGAAAGAAAAAAAACAACTTTTGTTTAATATGGTAAATATTATGTTTCAAGTTCTAGCTTGTCTTTGCCTAAAATTATATGGGGTGAAACTTTATATTCTATTTGTCATATCGTCAAATATTATTCCTTACAAAAGGTTGTGATAAAATTTCTTTTGAGTTATGAAAGAAAAAATAATCACATTTAAATTATTTCAAAGTGTGGGGGTGCCTTGCAATAGTTAACATATTTGTTAATGAAAAAACAATCTTGGTTATATATTTTAAAGTGAGTGAAAATATACCTCTAATACTATTTTGCCATCTAGTGACATTATTTGTGTTTCTTTCAGTTATGGCAATATGTCCAATTTCTTCATATTATTGAATGATATATTAATGTAAATTGGATTTGGATTCTGGTGACACAAAATCACCTACTAGTTATGGTTATGTTTTAACTTTGGGTGGAGGTACAATATCATGAGAATCTGCTAAACAAAATGTTGTATCGTGATATACCATGGGAGCAAAGTTTTGTGTTGTTATAATACTAGTGTTGCTCACACAAATATTTATTATTTATATGATTTATCATTATTAAATAAAATATACCTATTATTACATTGCATTCTAATGATCAAGTTGCTATATATATAAAGCTTATAGCAAAAATTTATTGAAAAAATCCATAAGAGAGTGAGACATAACTTTATTAAAAAGTTATCACTCATGTATTAATTTTCTTGACTTTGTCAGGTCAGGAAAAATTGCGGATTCGCTCACCAAAGGATTGATGCATCAATGAGTACCCGAGTCGTAGAGGGGAATGAGATTAAAGCCCATAAATTAGTTGCAACAACGAACACCCATCTCCACCTGAATGGCGATCCCGTGGAATGGAGTTCAATAGGTAACAACGAAGTTGTTGTTGACTAAAGTACACTAACTAATGTGATTGAATTTTATGTCTCATTCCTATGGCGATGTGTACTATAAATTGTGGCAATAATTAGGTTGAGGTATATGCATTATTATGTTTATATATATATATTTTTTAAAAATACACAATGACAATGATTGTAGGGGTGTGAGTCGCAAACCACCCTTTGAGGGTTTACCTAGTGAGTGTGATGGTGAGGCCACCATTGTGAGACATGGGCAAGTCTCTAAATGACACTCATGAAACAAGATACATGCACAAGACCATAACGTGCACCCACTGATTAGAACCTATAATGAACATCGATATTGTACGTGTTACTTACTAAAACCCGATCATAGTGGATGTAGCTCAAAACAATCAAGACTCTGCATTTTCTCGGGTGGAAGTTTATAAGCACTAGGTATAAGGCTCAAACCCGGAAGGTTCCTTATGCTGAACTACAATATTTTGTTTTAAAAGATAATATCTTTTTTATTTTATTTTTTAAAATTATGTGGGGGATTGTTGGAAATATTTTAATATAATTTAAAAAATAAATAATTAAAATAAAATTCTATTGTTACTAATATTTTTCATGGACTTTTAATTTTATGAGTTAATGCTATTTATGATTAACAATTATATTTTTTATTACAGTTTACTCTTGTGTCTCCCTTTTCTACCTATATAAATATCACCTTGGTGCATAAAGAAAGACACAACAAAAAACACAACAAACACTAGAGTATTCTCAAAAGTCTTATTCTTTCTTCTCTATATTATCTTGTAAAACAGTGGTGTTCATAAGGTTCAGAAATCCTTCGCTGCACTCGATCGATCTAATGGGTTGTTGTATCTTAGGAGAGAAGCACATATGATTTTGTTTTGCCCTATGCAGTAGGGACGTTTTCTCTCTAAGGATAGTGTTATGCGTGCCTCAACCTAGGATATTTATACTCCTTTCCTTGTTTTTTATTTTTTATTTTTTATTGTTATTATAATTGTTGATCTCTGATTAATATTCATTGATTTATCTATATGTTGTAGTATTATGATTGCTCTAATAATTATTATTATATTATTTCATATTTTATTATTAATAGTATTATTTGTTTAATCTTTTTCTAACATCAAGTTTGGAACATTTTTCGTGACAGGGCACTAGGCGGAGGTTTATGTCGTTGGGCACCATTGCTCCATTGAGTTCTACTGGTCTTTGACCGCTGAGCACTGGATTGCACCACTAGGCATGCTCATAATAAAGAGCTTCTAGGGTTTCTAACACTAGACATCAGTTCTGTTGTGGGTTTTGTCACACTATTTGCTCTTTTTTAGCTTGTTTTGATTGTTCTAATGGTTTATATTATTGATATTCATGGTTCTAATGGTCGATATAATTAATGTTGTAAAGGTTGTAGCAAAGATATCAGTTGATGAAATTCAAGGAATTCCATGGGAGAAATTCTATTGTTGTGTTTTCCTTAGTGTATGCATTGATATATGGATTCAAGCAAGGAAATATCTTAGCACTCTAATAACCATTCAAACCCATATAGAGTAGAATGAGTTATGTGTTGAGAGTAGCAAGAGATTATAATCTAGGGTTTTTCCTTGACCTAAGAAGAGAAGGGGATTAACCTTGTATGTGATAAGGTAAAATCCATTGGCAATGACTCTACAAAATAATAGAGGTCCCTACAAAGACATGTCTCTAACGAATCTGATATCAATGCATGTATATGGATAATTGAGTTTATGGATTTCTTTATTCACATGTTTTACTTCTTTGTGACTCTTTGAAGTATATGGAATTGTAATGTGATATGTTTTCTTGTTACATGTTTGTTTCTTTTATAAATTAGCTTACCTTTTCTTGTATTTGTTGTCTTCTTTTTGCAATAATCATGTTTACTAATGCGAGCATATGAGAAAACAAGTCTTGAGTTATATGAGGAAGAAGGTGATGGAGCTGTATAGTTATAAGATCTTGTTATCAACTTCAAGTTCCTTGAGTTGTAGATGTAAAATATCTAATATGTTAATTACGCTAAAATTGTCAATAGAGAGCACTCTTTTTGCTAATAGATAGCGCTTTTTAAGCGCTATCTATTGGAGCGGTATCTATTAATAGATAATGCTTGTAAAAAAACGTTGTCTAATGACACCTTAGACAACACTTGTTTAGACAAACGTTATCTATATATTTTCCAACAGACTGCGCTTACTACAATAAGTGCTCTTTATTAATGCCCTTATAAGTGTTGCCTATGTATTCTTCAAAAATATAAATGATCTATAGATAATGCTTGGTGACACAAACATTTTCTATAGATAGCGCTTGTTTAATTATTTTTTTATTAATTTTTTATTTTTCGTTCGTTCCTTCTTATTTTAGTTATTTTGGATAATCATAATAGTATAATTTTATTTTTTGGCAGCTGTAATATTTGTATTATTAAATTAGTTATCACATGAAAAAGGTAAGTGTTCTAGAAAAATACTTTTCAAAATGTAAATAGAGAACGTTACGTAAAATATTTTGTAAAACACTTATATATATCTTTTTATATTTTGAAATATATTTTTATAATACTATTTTCTTTTATATATATATATATATATATATATATATATTATTGGTTTGTGTGAGACCCCTCCTTTTATAAAACTTCTCCCCTTGCTCTCTCTGTGTTACTGACCCAAAGGAGCCAGCCACCTTCACTCTCCCTTTACTCTAAGCACTTTCAAAATGTTGTTTTCTTAACCAATTCCTCACCAGTTCCTTGCTTTGTGATCAGATTTTGGAAGCAACAGTCCAATAGAACCCTCTGCTGCATCCTCTCTCCACTCCTTGCCTCCTAGGTATGATCTTGTTCTGTTCTGGCTCAATTCTAGCTCGAAATTTACGTTTAATCTCTGAATTCTGAGTCTGACTGCAAAATTCCCCCTTCTCTACGTCTTGGTGATAAATTCTCTAGGTCAAATTGAGGTTCCTGCCCCCTTACAACTAGTTGTCTCCACCAAAGCCAAGTTTCTTAGCAAAAAGGTAAGGGAAGCTGATCTTCAATTAAAATTCGAGTGTTTAGTATCATTGGGTGCTAGAATGGTATGATCCTTGTTTCAATTGTTGTTTGAGAGTTGCTTGTTGGTTGGAATTGGATTTTTACTTTATTTTTCATGGCTCTGCATGTGAAAAACAATGTGAAATCTTGATACTCTCGCCTAGGCGAGTAGCTCTCGCCTGAGCGAAAGTATCAGAGAGTTACCCCTGATACTGCGCGAGGTCTCGCCTAGGCGAGCTGAGGTCGCCTGAGCAAGACATCATCTCGTCTAAGCGGACCAGTTTAGTTTGAATGAGAACTCGCCCAAAATCTCGAGTTGCCCACTGTATGGGGTCTCGCCCAGGCGAGAGTAGTCCGCCTAAGCGAGACTACTTTCTAGCCTAGGCGAGATTCTTTAGCTTAAGCGACTTTCCCTGCAGAGTTTACATTTGTTAACTGTTATAGATGTTCAAAAGCCTAATTTTTGATGAGATAATGCGATGTTTGCTTATGGTATGCTGGATAACTCTGATTGGTAATGTACGCATGAAATGGTATAATGAAAGCTTGAGGAATGGAAATGTGATGGAGTGGTGGAACTAGGATTTCAAGGGAAATTCTAGGAGAGGTATGTAGTGTATGTGTAAGCACTTAAGGACTCAGATTTGGTTGGCATCCTGACGCTCCAATAGTCAATTAAGACTCATGTAGAGTATGATGGACTATGTCGTGAGGAGTAGCAGGAGGTCCTAGTCTATGGACCCGATCAGTCATGGACGCGAAGGGGACTTATCTTGGGAGTGGTTGGGTGATAACCCCTTGTGCCCAAACTCTGCAGAGTTTGGGAACCTTAGTTTGGGAACCTTCACAAGTGCAACCAAGAGATCCAAAGTGGCTTACATAATCCGGATGTCGTGTCTAAAGTTAGGTGTCTATATTGTAATGTGATGCTCATTTAAATACCTGTGATAAAGTGAACTTTTCTTACTAAGACTTTCAATTAAATTACTTGAATTATATTGTTAGCTTACCCTTCTTGTCCTGGTTTGCCTTCTTTGTGTATGTTCTCTTTGCGATGATCACCTATCTTGCGGTGTGAGCAGGAAAGGATCAAGGAACGGACACTCCCCTTCAGGATCACAGTTGACCGCTTCTATGAGGCGTTTTGTAGATTTTTGTTTTGTGTGATTCTGGGATAAGTCTTATTTTGATTTCATACTCTATCTTTCTCTTGCATAGACCATACTCACGCTTGAAGGGTCTTATAGTCACTTGGATTACTGTATTAAACTCATGTATGGTTTATTCCAATTATCTGCTTGTTAAATCATGATATAATGTTCTGTTTTGGTAGTTTGACACTAAAAAGAAATGGGATGTTACAGTTTGATTTATATATATTTTAAACAGTAGAATGAAGAGGAAAAAGTATTTACAAAAAAAATGTGTAATTGGCATTGATTGTAGTTTTATTGACCAGATGAAACTAGTTTAACGTTGTATTTCTTTTTCACCTCTCTCTCTCTATATATATATATATATATATATATATATATATATATATATATATTTCTAAAATCATAATTTTAACTTATTGAAATGACGGTGCATTTTAGAAAAAGGTGAAGTGATGGATTTTTGTTATTCAGAACGGTGAAAATATTTCGCAATGCATTTTTTTTTCTTAAATGTTCCAATCAAGACTATTTTAATTTTTTTATTTTTCATAATTCCATATTCTTTTTACTAATATTTAGAGAGGTGTTTGACCAATTTAGAAATTCATAATTTAAACGTGTTTTTATAATTTTTTGGATTACGAATTTTCAAATACTTCACTCCTGTTTTGTCATTTGGAAGGCCATTTCGTTGATATTAAGGGTTAGGGGAAGAAAAGATAGGGTGTGTAGGAAGATAAATCCTAGCTTTGATTTAACGTGATTGGCAATATTTGGGTTCTGTTTTGATGGGCTCACAAGGTAGTACACAGTAAAAATTAAAGTTTTATTGTTTGTAGTTCTCTTTTTGATAAGTACCACTTCACATATTTTTCAGATTAACATATTCATCCAATAACATATTTTTTATTTATTTTTGGAATAATCCTTGTTTTCTTTCCATATAAACGCTATTGCTTCTTTCTATTTTTTTCAAATTTCTTTGCCCATATTGTTCAAATTTCCTTAATTCTTGGACTCCTTTATTGCTTTTAAAATATTTGTAATTCTCGTGGACTTTGTTTAGAAATATAGTTCTTTTTCGTTTCAATTCATTTCAACATAACAAAAATATTTTATAGTATCAACTATTTTCTGGTAGTTTAATTTTTAAAAAGTTTTAAATTTATATTATATTTAAAGATATTTATTTTTTTTTTACTTTATTTTTTCCCTAACGAGATTTTTATCTTTCCATTGTAACATAACATATGAGCTCATTTCTCTTCCTATGGCAAACAAAATCCTTCTTTCTCACTACAAGTTTCCCACCGTTTAAGTTTTTTTTTTTTACACTATTGCATAATGCTCATTTCATTTCGCACACGAATCATCATCTCTTCTCATAGTTGAAATCATTCTCTCTTATGTCAGAGCCATTTCATTCTTCATGAAAATCCATTTCGTAAGTGTTTTCATCCTTTATAGTAGCTAATTTTTTCTTTGTTTGTTTTTCTTCTCAGTGCAACTTCTTAGTTTCATCCTGTTATAAACCTAACTTCAATTTTTTGAACCTTAACTTGAATTGCTGTGATCCGGTGATGAACCATTGCTTGTTAGTATTGATTTATGGTTTTATACTCTTTTTTATTCTAGTTTGTGTCTGTTTATGAACCTGGATCTATGAATGTAAAACCTAGGTCCAAGTTAGTTGTGTTTGTACGGAAGATTAGTTTCAAAGTGAAGGTTTGTGTAGTTTAGTGATGCATGAGAGGTACACTGTTACGTGGCACCAAAATATGATAAAGAGGAACACTATTAATGAAATATCGGGTGTTCTTTTTCTCCTCAAAGAAAACACTCGTCCAAGTGCAAAATGAAAGGGACTAGAGGGAGAAAAGGGAGGGAACAAGAATGTGTGTGAATAAGGAGTAAGCTGAGAAATCTTTATATAAGGGTTGGAAATGGTGGAGGATGTAGCATGGTGGATTCTTTAGAATTTAAAAAGCAAAATTACATTATTGTGTGTCAGGTTTGTAGAATGAGACTTGAGTCCAACCCACACATAAGGGATTGACACCACTCTCGACCAAAAACCTTAAGGCAATGAGTTTATGACTCTTTATTCTTATATAGTGCTCTACTTTCTCACTTATTACCAATGTGGGACTGTAACAAACACATTAGAAAATGTGAAGGGTAAGGAAAAGTTTGTTGAGCCTACAGACCACGTGTTAGAGGGAGGTGTACGTAGGAGCACACGTGCAAGAAAGCAAAATGCTAAATGGCGTGATTTCATAGTGGAAGGATAACGAATTTGGTATGGAAAATTCTCTCTCCCTGATTATTCTCTCTGCAGCCCTCCTTCCCTTTGGGTACCTTTCTCAATGCCACAATTAACTTCCCTTAATCTCATTGCTGCCCTGTAATTGCAGGAATGGATGTTGGAGCAATCCCTATATGCTCAACCCCTACAATTTGAACATTGTTATTTCACTTTGAATACTATTTCCTTTTTTCAGAATGTATTGGCATTGCACCTTTTTTCCCAATAAATCAGAGCCATTACAGATTTGTTGATTTTTATCACTATTTTATTGGTGAACTCTGCTTCTGGTTTTCTAGCATTATTACATTGGTGCTTTCATTGGCTTCCATGGCGGAGAACACACGAATGAAAGAGATGCAGACCAAGATTCACAATCACGCCAAAGACATTCGTCGTTTGAACACGACGCTTGACAATCTCCAAAAAATAATGGACGTTAGAAATCAGGCGCAAGAAAAATCTATGGAAGAGATTAAAGTGGTTTTACAACAATTACTGTTGAATTCTCTGAACACACATGGAAGTTCTTCGCACTCAAGTTCACCGGTCCAAGCATCTCCATTAACAATGGTTGCTGTGAGCAGAGATATTTCTCTAGGTTTCCCCATTACGATGGTTCTTCATCCGTTTTGGATTTGATTTTCAAAGCTGATATATTCTTTAATTATCACCATACACCTGATGGGGAACGTGTTGAAGCCTCTATGCATTTCGAAAAGGAGGTATTGTCGTGGTTCCAGATGCTGCGGAAGATGAATGTCGTGCAAATATGGCCAGCTGTCACCCGCGCCTTAAAATTTGGTCATTCTCCCTTTGATTGCGCTATGGCTGAACTATTTAAGCTGCAACAAAATGGGTCAGTTTCTGATTACCACTTAAAATTTTTTTCATTAGCAAATCATTCTGCAGGCCTCCCCGATGAAGCTATATTGAACTGTTTTCTTAGTGGTTTAAATGTTGATATTAAGAGAGATGTCATGGTTTTATCTCCTCCCAATTTACTCAGAGCAGTGGCCTTAGCTAGGTTGTATGAAGAAAAATATATGTCACCTTCGAAAGCTCTTATTTCGTATTCAAACAAATATCCTCCATTTTCTCTTAGTAGCACCTCAAATACTACAGCAGCCAAAATAATTCTGACAGTCACAGTACCTATGGCAAAACCCACCTTACCTCCATTATTGCCCAACCCCCCAGGACCACCGTACAAAAGTGCCAATGTGACACGAATAAGTCCAACTGAAATGCAATTGCGTAAAGAAAAGGGTTTATGTTATTTCTGTGATAAGAAGTTCTCTTTCAGCCACAAATGTCCCAACCGACAGTTATATGTATTGCAATTATGTGAAGAGAATTCTAATTCGGTGGGAAATATTGATGCCCAAGGTACAAACACTGGATTAGAAAAGAGTGAGGATCATCATTTGTCTCTTAATGCTTTGAAAGGAGGCTTAGGAGTGGGTACTATTAAATTTATAGCACATGTGGGCACATTACCAATTACAGTGTTGATTGATGGCGGTAGTTCTGACAATTTTTTACAACCTCGAGTTGCCAAATGTCTGAAACTTCCAATTGAGCCAACACTCATGTTCAAGGTGATGGTCAGAAATGGTCATTATATGGAATCAAAAGGGTTAATACAAAATTTCACCCTCCAGACATAAAGGCATGTTTTTATGTTACCAGTCTTTTTACTTCCCATTTTAGGTGCTAATCTCATCCTTGGTGCAAGTTGGCTTAAAACAATGGGCCCTCATCTTGCAGATTATGAGTCATTCCAAATTAAATTCTTACATGACGGGAAATATATCACGTTGCAAGGTGATAGAGATATGGTGGCAAATTCGGCTCAATTGCATCACACCCAGCACATGGTACGTACTAATGCTATTGCTGAAATTTATAGCATGCAAGTGATAGATGAGGATATGAAATTAGTGTCTCTGTTACCACTTACAGAGGATATGGAGCCCGAATTGGCTCTTTTATTACACACATACAGCTCAATTTTTGCTCTTCCTAGTGGATTACCCCCACCTCGTCCCCATGTTCATTCCATTCCTCTACTAGAAGGTTCTAATCCTGTGAAAGTGAAGCCCTATAGATACCCTCATAGTAAAAAAAAGGAAATTGAAAAATTACTACACGACATGCTTTTGGAGGGTCTAATTCAACCAAGCTCTAGTCCATTTTCTTCTCCAATTATTTTGGTTAAAAAGAAATATGGAACCTGGCGTGTATGTAATGATTATAGGGCTCTCAATGCCACCACTATCAAGGATATCTTTCCTATTCCTATAGTCGATGAACTCATTGATGAACTGTATGGAGATTGTTATTTTTCAAAATTGGATCTACGCTCGTGATATTATCAAATTTTGCTAAATCCGAATGATCGTTACAAAACGGCTTTTCAAACTGATCAATGGCTATACGAATGGTTGGTCATGCCCTTTGGTTTATCCAATGCGCCTACAACTTTCCAAGGCTTAATGAATCAAATTTTCAGTGGCATATTAAAGAGGTTTGTTCTGGTGTTTTTTGATGATATATTAGCGTATAGTACTAATTGGAAGGATCACCTTTACCATCTTAAGGTCGTGCTCAAGATTATTCAACAGAACTAGCTCTTTGCCAAATTTTCCAAATGTACATTTGGCGTACAACAAATTAGTTATTTGGGTCACACTTTATCAGGAGATGGAGTGGCAATGGACACGGACAAGCTGACATCGGTCATTAATTGGTTGAACCAAAAACCTTGAAACAACTGCGTGGCTTTTTGGGCCTTACAAGATATTACTGACGTTTTGTAAATGGTTATGCTCAGATAGTTGCCCCTCTCACAGATCTCCTAAAGAAAGACTCTTTTAAATGGTCTTCAACAGCAGATCAAGCATTTGAGGCATTGAAAATAGCTCTTACCACAACACCAATGTTAGCAATTCCAAATTTTGCTACACCTTTTGTTTAGGAAACCAATGCTTTAGGATCTGGTATTGGTGTTGTCTTAAGTCAAAATAAGCACCCCATTACTTATTTTTCTAAGAAGCTATCTCCAAGAATGCAGAAGCAATCTGTCTATTCTAGAGAATTTTATGCAATCACAGAGGCCATGTCCGGATTCAGACATTACTTGTTAGGCCATCAATTTGTGATTAAAACGGACCAAAAAAGTTTGAAAGAACTTTTAGAACAAACACTTCAAACCCTTGAGCAACAACAGTGGTTACCCAAATTCTTTGGGTATGACTTCAAAATTCAATATTCTCCTAGAAAGGAAAACATCCTTGCTTATGCCTTGTCCTGGAGATTAGCAATGGCTTGGTCTGCACCTTCACATACTTGGTTTCAATCAGTAGCGACTGCTACAAAAACTGATGCAACATTGAGCAAAATTTATCAAGATTGTATTGAGAATGCAGGGAAAAGTGGGGAGTATGTTGTCTAGCAAGATATGATTACTTGGAAAGGGAGAATTATGTTCCCAAGGGATGAGAAATTACTCCAAATGATCCTGACAGAATTTCATACCTCAAAAGTGGGAGGCCATGTTGGAATTACAAGAACCTTGAAGAGAATTAGTGCTCAGTTCTATTGGCCCAAAATGAAAGAGGATATCCAAAAATTTATTCAAGAATGTGTCATTTGCTAACAAGCTAAAGTCTTATAATCTTTACCTACTGGCTTTCTGCAGCCACTGCCAATTCCGAACCTTATTTGGGAGGATATTACAATGGACTTCATCACTTGCTTACCTCTCTCTCACGAATATTCTAATATCATGATGGTAATAGATAGGTTATCTAAATTTGCCCACTTTATCCCCTTAAAATCTGGATTTAACAGTCAAATTGTGACAGCAGCTTTTATCCAAAATATTGTTAAGTTATATGGCTTTCCCAAAACCATAGTCTCTGATAGAGATAAAGTCTTTATCAATAACTTTTGGAAATAATTATTTAAGTCGCAGGGCACCACTTTGACTATGACTTCGGCTTATCATCCCCAATCTAACGGTCAAACCGGAAATTTAAACAAAAACTCTAGAAATGTACTTGATGTGTTTTGTTTTTGACCATCCTAAAGATTGGCCTGATATGTTACCATGGGCCCAATATTGGTATAATTCAGCTTTTCATCACAACATTTCAATGTCTCCTTACCAAGCAGTCTATGGTAAGTTACCCCCTTCTCTAATCAGGTACGAGTATAATGAGAAGGATCCTCCAGACTTACAATAGTCCCTCAAGGCCCGTGATGCTTTGTTAACAAAGCTAAAAATGAAATTAAATCAAGCTCAGAACTATATGAAGCTACAAGCAGATAAGAAACGTAAGGATATACACTTGGAGGTGGGTGATTTAGCCTTGGTTAAGTTACAACCATACAGGCAAAGTTCTGTTGCTTTAAGAAAAAACCAAAACTTGAGTCTCAGATATTTTGGCCCTTTTGAGTTGTTGGAAAAGATTGGGAAAGTTGCTTACAGATTGTTATTGCCATAATTTGCAAAGATATATCCAGTATTTCACATCTCCCTGTTGAAGAAGTTTCAAGGGGTTATTAATCAACCATACCTTCCCTTGCCACTCACGACAAATGAATGTGGTCCTGTGATGTTGCCATATCGGATTTTGGATAATCGTGTCATTAAAAGAAACGAAAAAACTAGTTTGGAAGTGTTTGTTCAATGGGATTCATTGCGTGATGATGATAACACTTGGGAAGAGATTAAAGAGTTCAAGAAGGCCTATCCTCATTTCAACCTTGAGGACAAGGTTACTGTCAAATGGGAGAGTAATGTAACAAACACATTAGAAAATATGAAGGGCAAGGAAAAGTTTGTTGAGCCTACAAACCACGTGTCAGAGGGAGGTGTACGTAGGAGCACACGTGCAAGAAAGGAAAATACTAAATGACGTGATTTCATAGTGGAATGATAACGAATTTGGTATGGAAAATTCTCTCTCCCTTATTATTCTCTTTGCAGTCCTCCTTCCCTTTGGGTACCTTTCTCAATGCCACAATTAGCTTCCCCTAATCTCATTGTTGCCCTATAATTGCAGGAATGGATGCTGGAGCAATCCCTATATGCTCAGCCTCTGTAATTTGAACATTGTTATTTCACTTTGAATACTGCAATTTGAACATTATAGATTTGTTGATTTTTGTTACTGTTTTATTGGTGAACTCTGTTTCTGGTTTTCTAGCACTATTACAAGGACTTAGACTCACACTTGGATTCTTAACATTGTGATTATCATCCTCATCATCACCATCACCATCTTTAGTAGAAGAGAAATAAATTTAAGAAGCCAAAACCTTGAAGAATACACATTTATACATAAATGTTAAGATGTTACCTCAAAAGTTTATACTTTAAAAGAAGGTCCAGAAAAGCTTATAATCTTGCTAGTGATTTTCACATTGGATAGTCAAAATCAACTTCAGGTTCGTGCGAATGGCCTCAATTTTCAGGTTCTCTAGAGTTAAGAAAATGTAAAGCCTTTTGGAAACAAACTTGAGATTTTTAGTTGTTGGGGCAACTATAGGTTTTGTAATGGTTATAGGGTTTTCAACACAAATGGACATCAAAATGATAGTTATGAACTTGGCTTTTACTCTCGAACATGATGCAGGTCAGAAAGCTTTGGTTAGTGCGCATACTTCAAGTTGGAATGTCTGAGCATCGATCATCAAATTACAAAATACAATCAATGTGAGCCCTACATATCTCAGAACAAAAGAAAATTTGATTTTCCACTTAACAGTAATGGCTTATGACAAATTATGACAAAAACATGTGTAGTTTAAAATTCAAACCACGTTTCTGTGTGAAATGCTTACTTGCAAACAAAAACATATTATCTGAGCATACATCAATTTAAATAAACAATATTTAAATAGAATTTAGGTTTGTTAATCTTTTTTCAATTTTTTTTTTTATTTTGAAAAAAGTCATAATATCATTGACGGTTATAATTGCCACTAAATTTTTAAAATTTTTGAACTTGTTAATAGTCATAACCATCATTAAGTATCTATAATAATATATAAAGAGGATACCATATTTTGTGTCCACATTTCGTTATTTCAATTTTACCTTTAACTATTATTTTAAAAATTAATTATTTTATAAATAAATAGTTTACCTTTAACCGTAAATCTAAAAACCTCTTTTGCCAGTCTTTTAAAATACTTATTTTGTATACATATTTTATTTATCTAATTTTATATTTAACAACTATTTTAAAGATTAATTATATATTTTTTATTAATTTTAACTCGAATTTCTATAAAAATTAAAAAATCGAATTCACAAACGTTGTTGTGCATGTGTTTTTACTAGTTTAATATAAAAAGATTTATAATTAATTTAAAACTAGTTAAATATTACTAACAATTTTAATAACAATTATTTTATTTGTTATAATAAATTGATGTTATAATATATTTGTAGCGTCAAATTTTACGGCAATTAATTAACTTACAGAAAGAAACTAGTAATAGTTTCCCGTCGTTAAATAATATATTAAACTAATGTTAAATTTTAGAATTTTAATAGTGTTCGGAAATAAAATCTCCTTTTATTTTTTAGTAAATGTTGTCATTTTAATTTTAAATCTTTTAACATTATTAAAGAAAAAGCTAAAATAAATTGTAAGGAAGACGTTTAAAAGAATAAAAGATACTTTTTTTAATTTAAATGCTTTAGAAAAATAATTGTCACAAAATATACTATATTTTTCGATGAAAATTCAACTTTAATTAGAAATATAACTAAATTATAAAAATAATATAAATTTTGTGAAATTAAATTAAAAATTTAATTCACCTTTCAAGATAATATTAAAATTTAATTTGTAATATCCATTTTGATAGAAATCATAGTATCTAACATGAAGAGTTAACTTTTTCCAATATACTCGAATGCACAAATTTTTTAAGCTTATTTATGTTGGTATACGAGGATCCTTATTTCTTTCATTGATGGTTACTAATACTTTTATAGTGATGTTGATAACCATAGATAGCATATTCATCTATTAAAATTTAAAATTGAAGTCAAGAGTCTTTCACAAAATTTTATTTTACTTACTGAGATTAGATTGATTGCAAGCTAAAAATATAAAGATTTGATAGCGAAAAAAAAAATTCTTTCTTACTAATTTTTAAAATACTAAAAGTATTCTTCAAGAAACCACTTGAGTGGCAACATTTCATCAAAATGAAATTGTTAAAAAGGTCTTTTTTTTTTCTTCTTTTTTTATTTCATAGGAGTTTTCCCTCCTTCAACCTCTAATGAAACAAATATTCTTTTTCATAATATAATTATAAGTTTTGAAAAACTCTGATATTTTTTTCTTTGTGTGAATGAGAATTTTTTCGGATCCGTCGTTGTTTAAAAAATAATTTTTTTAAAACGAAAGAAATCAAATAGAGTCCCTATCGCTACATCGAACCTGTAATAAACACATTTAACAAATTTTGTGTGAATGACATTTGTCACCAATTTTGGTTATAAACATGTAACATGTGAAAACATTCATGAATGAATTTTGATTCTTTCAATAAAAACATACAAAATTAAAGAGACGTTTTATTCTGGGAAAGAGAAAAAAAGTATGTAAGATTTCTATTATAAATATGTAACATGTGAATTAACCCATGTATTTCAGCGTTATTTTATTTTATTAACTTCAAAATTCAAATATTATATTTGTTGGAAGAGAACTGTGCTACATATACTTATTATGCTCAATTTAACATAATAAGTAAGAACTTCATTCCAATTAATAATAATATTAATAATAACAAATATAGTTTTCTATAATATACATATAATATATAACATATAAAGATAATTTTCTTTTTTATCTATATTTCATAATATTAATTCTATCTTTTACAATACAATTATTTATTAAATTTTTTAAAATATATAAAAAAAATTTCTCTTTTTTGTCTATGTTTCATAATATCAATTCTACTATTTATAATATAATTATTTATTATTTTTTTTAAAATTAACGATTATTTTTACTTATTTTCTATAAAACTGTTTATTTTTTTTTCTTTTTTTATTTAAACAATTAATTTTTCTATTCATTTTACTTTATTTTTAATAAATATAAATTTATTTTATATTTTAACTTAATAACATTACACTATTATCACTTACTTAAATTTCTATTCTATTATTTATACTTATAATGTCAATTTAAATAACTGTTTATAAATAAAATTACTAAATAATATAAAATATAAATTAGCTCACAATATTTAACCTGCAAGAGGATCAAAATTGATTAGAGAAAAGAGTGAAAAGAAGACTTATTATATTTACAAATCTAATCCTACATATGTATTGTTTTCAATATCATGAGTCCTAAAATAGGCCCAAATTTAAAAAAATAAAAATAAGAGATGAGGTCAAAAATTTAAAGAGATGACAGAAATAATTTTAGAAAAATGAAAATTTTTATGAATTAAAAGTCGTTTTAATATAATTTATAGTTTGATTTTTAATAATAAAACATTTGAATATTTATAAAATTATTTTTACTCTTAAACGATCTTCTAATCTCTACAGTATTTATTTAATTTTTAATTAACGAATGATATTTTAGTATTCATTTTTTTCTCTCTCTCTCTCCACCATTCATTATTCAAGATCCACCCAGCGTTTTGACGGTCTTGTGAAACTTTTTTTTTTTAATTTTAAAATTTATAGGCTTACTTATATAACATATTTATAATACTATAATTTAATATTGTTCCGTTATTTTTAAAATTATTGATTAGGTCTCATTTTTTTTTCTTATAGTCCTAATAATTTAATGTTTTCTGTTAAATTAAAATAATACTGTTACAAAAATGTAACGTAAGACGTGTGTTGTTAATGTCTCATAAAAATCATGAGACGTTTTAGTAACATAATTATCTCATTCTCACCTTTTTTTTTTAACATTTTTATCAATTTGAATGAAGAAATCAAATTATTATATTTCAAAAATACATAAATAAATACCCATCCAAAAAATTAAAAAGGGTGTAGAAGAATATTAAAATAATGAAGTTATTAAGCTACTAACTAATACAATTTCTCTGATGCGTATATTCTAATAAGAGATAGTGTGCAGGGCTATTCCATTCCTAGCTATGGTTCTTACTTTTCAAAACATGTGGTTTACGTGGTGTTTAATATAAGTATACTGAGGGAAGATATCAACGAACATGTTTGCATTATTAGGATTCACACATTTTTTTTATACTCCTTTTTCCAGAATGATTTGAAAGTTGAAACTAAAATATTCAGAAGCAGCTTTTCTTTTTCTCTTTAAGTGGAATGGGTGAGAATATGTTGGAAGCAAAAGAAAGAAAATGAAAAGAGAAAGAAATATGAACTGGTGATGTATTTATTTTTTTATTTATTTTTTGTTTTGGTTGAAAAATGATCTTTGTTAGGAATAAAGTTTGAGGATATCATTAACATAAAGCAATGGCATTTTATTTTGATTAATTAATTAGATTGTTAAAAAAAAAATAATAAGTGACAACATAAATCTTACCATTATCTCTAAAATAAGTTTTAATATCATTTCGAATTTATATTTTAAATTAATTTAATTTTGAATAATTAATTTCTAAGATGAAAATTGCTTTTTTATTTACATAATGTTAGAGATTTACATGAGAAAACAAATTTATAATATACAAGTAAAATAAATATTTTTTACTTAATTAAGGTTGAATTAAACTTATATTTTTGTTTATAAAATAAAAAACAAAATTTCAATTTAAATATAATTACATATTAATATTATTTTTTTTAATAAATATAAATAACACTTCACTAAGATCAAATATATACTCAATTATCTTATGAACGTAAGGATTACTATTAGTTGAACGTGAAATTTTTTTCAAGACTACGCACAATTATTCACAAAAAGAATATCCAACGTTGTAAATGTTGTTCTTGAGTTCAACGTTGTGACCAGAGATGGTGGAATTTGCAGCCTAGTAGTATCATCTAAAGTCTAAGTTTGTGTCCTCTTGATAAAATAATTTTTAAGAAGATTATGAAAATGAATTTGTGTATATTTTAGTAGATGGATATATTTGTTTATTTAAGTGTATTTAGAGGGTAAAGTAAGTGAATTTAGAAATAAATTTTTAAAAAATTAGTGAATGATTTGAGTTACATGATAGATTACAACAAATTAATAGATAAAATTTTAAGATTACGGAAATATCTTTGATAATAAAAATTAATATTAAATGATTATTAGATGAGTTAAAAATGTTAAAATTTAATAGCATTTTAATTATATTAATTATTATACATATTTATATATAATTTTTAATATTATTACTTATTATATACACATAATAATAATAATTATTATTATATATATTATTATTTTTTAACTATATTTTAATTATTATATATTTTAATTATTATATACATGAACTATTAAGATTAAGAATAATTATTTTATATATATTATTAATCATTATATTTTTAACAATATTTTAATTATATATATATTTGACTGAAGCCAGAAAAAGTGCAAGGACTTTCAGACATAATGGAAGAAAGGGAAGATAGCTCAATCGGTAGATCAGAGGGCACTCACACCTGGCCAACTAGCCTAATCTAGGTAGTTTAGGGAATACAATACCAAAAGATTCACTATTTGATAAGCCAGCAATGGATCAAACTCTGGAACAAGCCAAACAAACTCCAACCCAAAAAACAATGACCAAGCATAGTACACACACACACATATATATATATATATATATATATATATAACAATATATATATTATATATAAATATATTATTCACACACACAACACTAATTACATAATCATAACCGGTGTTCACACACTATTAGGACTTTATAGGGAGGAGGTTTCATTAGAGAGACACAACACCAATGAGACTTGAGCCCAACCACATAAAGCATTGAGACCACTCTCAACCCAAAACCTTAAGGCGATGGGTTTATGAGTCTTTATCCTTATATAGTGCTCTACTTTCTCATTTCTATCTAATGTGGGACTTAGACTCACACTTAGATTCCTAACACACACTATTTCACACACCCACACACATTAAACAAAACATATAATACGTTACAAAGATAAAAATGTAAAATTCGAACCTATACTCTCAAATCTTTGCATCCTACCCATGATTCAAGAATTCATGGATTCCAATTTTTTGCACTCTTAAATCGTCACAAATTATCGCATATGAACACATTTCATTTTCAACATCCGTCTTTGTAAGTTTGTGTGAACAGTTAATCCCATCAAACAAAAACAGCGTAAAAGGGGTGGCGGATAAACATAGAAAGTGTTTTTGGTTTAACATATACATGAGTTTGAAATGTTAAAAATATAATTTGTATACATGTTATTTAATATATCTTTTAGTGGTATATAATTGAGATGTATTAATAATTTCTAATGTTTCTATTAAATAAAAAAATCGTTATTAATATTTTTAAAACAATTATTACAAAAATAGAAAATTTATAATAGATAGTAATTTATGGCTTAGTTAGAGGTAAAACTTTTTTTGTATAAATTAATCTTCCTTTTTCATTATCAAAACATCTTCAACATAAATATTATATTCACAATTTGAGACTTTAAATTTTAGATCTTAAGAATAATTTTCATTAAGGCATCGTGATAATGTATATTGTTCGTGTTAGATTTGATGTACCAATATTTCACAACCAAGAGGGGGTGAATTGGTTTCATAAATTTTTTTTGTTCTTTTCACTTTAAAACCAATTTTAAATGAAATCCTTAATCAATTGACAAGATGAGTTTAAGAATGCATATTTTTTAACCTTTATACTTAGCAAAATGTAAAATATAAAGAAAAGAGAGCACACGAGAGATCAAGATTTATACTGGTTCGATTCAATTGAATCTACATCCAGTCTCTAGCTATCCACACTAGAAATTTCATTATAACATCAAGAGTTAGGACAATATAAGATCCACATATGTACTTCCTAGACCCTAGATACACACTCTTGAATAGAGATGTCAAAATGGGTTTCAACCCGTGAGCCAACCCGGCTCACCACGGGTTCGAGCTGGGTTGGGTTGAGAAAAATTCAACTTTTTCAAAAGTGGGTTGAACTTAATCTGGCTCACTTAACCCACGGGTTAAACGGGTTCGAGCCGGGTTGAAGGTGGGTTGGCCCACTTAACCCACCAACATTTTTTTACAATTTTTTTAAAATATTTTAATAATTATTTACTACTCCTATTATATTTGTTCACAATTTCATATTTTTAAATGCTAGAATGTTGCTTAATTATATTTGAATAGTTTGAATGTTTAATTAATTTGATTGTCAAGTTATATATGTTGATACTTTAATCTTTAACTATAATATTTATAGTAAATTACTCAAGTAACTGTCTTATAAACAATTTTTTCTAAATTAGCATGAAAAAAAATGTATAGTTTTTTTATTTATATTTTGTTGAATAGCATAACAGAAAATTTGTAATATTAGTCATGCTTTCTTAGACTATATGGATACTTTCTTGGAAATAATTCTTCATATATTGGTGGTGAGCATGATCAAAATATTGGTTCTTGATTTTACCATGATTGTCATCTCATGGGTTACTTAAAAATTTATTTAAATATTTGAATACTAAAAAAAAAATTTAGGTGGGTTGGTGAGCCAACCCACTTAACCCACCAACCCGTGGTGGGTTGAGCCGAGTTACAAAATTTCTGGCTCACCATAAAGTGAGATGGGTTGGGTTCACTCATTTTCAACCCGGCTCGTGGTGAGCCAACCCGTGTGAGCCGGGTTGGCTCACTTTGACATGTCTACTCTTGAAAAACCCTTCAAGAAATGCAACCAGTAACACTACATGTAATTACCAATACCTATCACAGTCACAATGATAGAACAACAAAGTTTCAATAACAAGAAACCATAAATTTAGTAACCAAAAATCAGTGTTTCAATGGATGATTAAGGATATAAAGAAAACACTTGATTCTATGTAAGGCTTGATATCACAATCACATCATCTTCTTGAATTCTTAATGAACAACTTGAGGAACAATGAAGAACCAATGCAGATTTCCTCCAAGAACTCTTCAACAATCTTTCTCTTCTCTTTAGTGTCTAAAAAATGTCACTCCGAACTGGTGCAATAATCTATTTTTAAAGTAGAGTTGTTACTAGTTTATCTAGTTGATTAGGTTATCTAGCTAATCAACTAGGTTATGACAGTGCTCAAGTTCATGTTCCATAATTAATCTAATAGACTAGATTAATATTTTAATCAACTAATGCAACAACAAAATAATACATTTAACCATCACACATATCAGACATGGCCTAATAGATTAGATTAACATTCTAATCAACTAAGTGTGAAGGATTTAGCACATTTAGCTTGGCACACATCAAGTTCATACAAACATCTATGTCCTGTTTGAATTCAAGCTATTCTAGGCTATCATTTTCCTATGGACATCATCAAAAACAACATAAATTCTCTTTGAAAAATAGGAACAAAAGTTCCAACCACATTCAATAAAGAATTTTAAATAAAATTATGACCAATAAAATTAAAAAAAAATAATGTTTCCTCTCTTTTTTTCTCCTCCCCAAATTTGATAATGTTGACGCAATCAAATTAATATTACTAAACTATTGCAACTTCAGTACTTCAAAGATAGTAGTCAAAAAAATAAAAACGGTAAATTCAACCTTAAGTCGTCTCCCAACGAATACAAAAGTGATTTCTAATAAATTAGTTCTTAAAAAACTTTACAAAAAGATTAGTCAAATAATAAAAGTAATAAGATAAATAAAATTGGTGTGATAAAAAGATATAAAAACAATTTTAAAGAAAATAGTTTGATCTCATTGCTATTTTAAAATAACATACTCTATTTTGTATCTTAGATTAATTTTTCCAACACACTTCTGTTGATATCTGTGTTGCCTTTGCAACTATTACCACCATCTTTGCAATTGTCGTCATTGCCTCCACCTCTGCAGTTGTCGCCACTGTGTCCTTTTCTTCTTCCTCCTCCTCATTTTTTAACTCCATCTTCTTCCCCTTTTCCTTCTTTTTCTCTTCTTCTTTTCACTCATCTCTAATTAATTTATAAAAATTATTTCGTCAAATTTGACAAAATGAGTAACACCCATTTTACCATCTGATTTACCCATGAATTTATGATAATCCAATCATCAATGAAGTTATCGATGAATTTTAAGAAAATGGAATTATCGATGGATCTATCAATAGATTTTTAAAAAATTCAATCACTAACACATTCATTAACAGATTTAAAAAAGAAAACCAATACTGACAAATTTACTGATAGAATTTTAAAAAAAAATTATTAATGGATTTATTAACGAATTTTACCACGACATGGTCAAAGTCCTAAGCGGAAAATTTGACACCCATTTTACCAAGAAAAATATCTATTAGTAATAAACATTATAAATTACAAATGAATATTACTGACAAATTTTACCTACAAATTCATTACCGAGATAAATATTCGTCAATAATTAAAAATCTAATTTATCAGCAGATAATACCGATGAAAGTATTCATCAATAATTAAAATTCTAAAATTCGTTAGTAAAACTTGTTGGTAAATTAAGTTTTTTTGACAAACTTTACCGACAAAATATATATTGGAAATAAACATTACAAATTACAAATGAGTATTAGTGACAAATTTTACCTTCAAATTCATTACTAACTTATATATATTCGTCAATAATTAAAAATCTAATTTATCAACAGATATTACCGATAAAAGTATTCATTGGTAATTAAAATTCTAAAATTCGTTAGTAAAACTCATTGGTAAATTAAGTTTTTCTGACAAATTTTTTTCATTAGTAAAATTTCATCTGTAATTTAACATTTCTTTCAGTAAATTAAAAATAAATAATATATGAGATTTTATTTAAAAAATTAATTGAAAAAATATTTAGCATAAGTAACTCAATCAATATTTTATTTTATAATTATAGTTTTAGAATCATAGTTGATTTAGTTGTCATTAATATTCAAATCGGAAACATTACTATTTTTGTTGGTAAAAAGACATCAATCGTAAAAAGATATTGTTATTTCATTGACATATAAAAAGCAAATATATTGATGATGATGGTAGTAAAACATTTCCCCTTCTTCTTAGCGAAGTGCAAAAAAAAAAAGAATATTTTCCTCTTCTCACATAGGCACAATTATTCTACTTCGTCTACAACCTTTATTCTCTTCTTGTTGTGGAGACATAATAAAAACTTTCAACAATAATTATTTATGTAATTGTTATTGTTTCTACATACAACAACAATTTACTTAGAACGTCGTCAAAAGTCTACCATTTCAACATTAAATTAATTACAAGATTGACACCATCGCCTCTTAATGATAGTTAACATAAAATTGTTGTTAAAATTTGTTATTTCCACATTAAATTAAGGATTGCCTTTTTTTTTTAATCTTGAACTATAATGCAATTTTGGTTTTATCTTTATTTCAAAGCTTGATCTTGTTAGGTCCTCAGACTTAAGAATTGCATGAACTCAGACCTCCTCATCTAACGACGTTAACTTTTTTCTTGACGTGGCAAATAGTGAGCCAAGTCAACCATTTGTTTTTGGACATGTGTCCTTTTTTAAATTACATGTGTTGGTTTTTTCACTTTTTCATTTTCTTTTTTATTTTTGCTTTTTTCTTTTTCTTTTCTTCAACTTCTATAATTTTTTACTTTGATCAATCACCCCACCATTTCTATACACCTTATTCTCTCTAAAATAGCTAAAATTAGAATATGTTGTTTATCACACTGAATATTTTGCATATAATATAAAATGAAGATGAAAATTAACATTGTCATTGGCGATATTAGAATATGTTGTTTAGCACACCGAATATTCTTCTTATAATACTTGTTTTGAATTCCTTGAATCTTTGTTGGGAAATCTATCAACAAGGATCATTTAGCGGTCACTTGCTAAAAATTATGATGTTTTACTTAAAGTGGTTACCTTGAATCACCAACGTGAAGTTTGGAAGATTGTGAATCTAAGAAATATCTTCATTCCATCCAAGGTTGTTATAAAATATGAGTAACAACATACACTAGATCACCCATCTTTCACCATCGGTCATTCTCACTACGTCATTTATTTCATTATGTCTCGTGTAGTCTTCCACATGGAAAACTAAAACTCTTAGATTTATTCTATTGTAATTTCGTTGTTAACTTTGATGTTATGTACAATTAAAGAGTTATTTTTTAGTTTCTTTAAAATATAGTTGATTTTATGTATTCTTAAATTTATTCAAAATAGAGTCAATTATATCTGTTATCTTTTAGCTCTGATTTCTACGTTTAGAATTATTTTAGAAAACATTTTGATAATTCAATCTTATTCTTTAATTAAAATTTTGGTCAATTTACTTAATTCTAATAATTTTTTATTTAGGTAAAATTTCACATGTATATACTTGGAATATGTGAGATAAAAACAAAGGTTCACTCATAGAGACTTGCAAAGTGAGGTGTAAATAGAATCTTACTTGTATATGCTTAGAACGAGTGAGAAACTAAATGAATTATGCTTGTTTGATTAATTCAAACTTGTGTACTTGTTATCTTAATTCAAAAGGTAACAGAATAGAACCCCACATATAGACATTTGGAAAATGTGAGGTATGAATAGAATGTTACTGTATAAGTTTGGAATGGGAGAGAGACTTAATGAATTAATTTAAACTTGTTTGATTAATTTAAACCTGTTCAAGAATAATTTATTGCTTGCTTAATTCAAGAGGTAATAGAATAATACTTCAAATATATACACTCGGAACATGGAAAGTATATTTAGAATATCACTCCTTTATACTTGAAATAGGTAAGAGTGTATACTTGAAATAGGTAAGAGTGTAAACAAGTTAATTGACACTTGTTTAGTTATTTCAAAATTTGTTTAGAAATTAAATGAATGATAATCATATAAAAACTGATGAAGAATTTATCTATAAAATAGTTGAAGAATCAACTGTTTTTCATGTTTATGACTTTATTGCAAATTCTTATACATGTTGATTTAATAAAATTTTTATTGAATTTGTTGAAAAATGACTTAGATTGACCGACTCTATCTAAATTCATACTTTGAATATAATAAATGCTCTAATCTATTTAGTTTAATAAGAGAAACAATGATCACTAATATTAATATATATATATATATATATATATATATATATATATATATATATAT